>VOFH01002282.1_pt1 | contig 41737 bp, 76 predicted proteins | sample 5384091 | NCBI WGS metagenome assembly VOFH01 (sample SAMN12384727, study PRJNA508395) | human gut metagenome | isolation source: healthy gut G | host: Homo sapiens
GAGGCCTTGAGTGCCTTAGCTTCTGTGACTTCTTGTGCACTATCTAAAAGCAGATCGCAGAGTTCTAATGTCCACCGGTACTCCTCTGTGATGAGGGCTTCTTTCGCTGCGCCCAGCACGGACTTGCTCCCTCCCATGAGAGCGATGGTTTTCACGGCCTTTTCCTCTGGCGGTAACGGATGCAGATGGGTCAGATTGCCATCGAACCAACCCAGATAGGCCGCATAGATAGCGCGAACCGTCCATTCCGCACATCCGCAGAATTCACCCAACAAGGCAGACGCGTATTCCGGTTGCAGTCTTATTTCTGCAGCCAGATGGTCAGCGGATTTGCCCTGGTTCATGCCCACAAGCGTTCTGGTCAGAATATCGTCAATGGCCTTTCGGAAGTTCTGCAGGGTTTCTTGAATCTGTGCGCTGCCGATGACGGCGGCAGTATGCCCCGGCAGCAGATATTCGCAACGGTAAGAGGCCAGCTTATCAAGACTATGAAGCCACTGAGCCAGATCGCGGTACTGTCCGCCCCGAATGGCGTAGAGATTTGGAAAACAGCCGTAATAAGTATCGCCGCAACAGAGAACTTTTTTTCTCCGGCAGCCATATCATGATCTGATCCTCTGTCTCACCGGGAACTCTGGTCAGTTCTAACTTGATGCCGTCTATCTCCCGCACGACTTGATCCTGTTGGTATACTGTAGTCGGAGGAACAAAGACGCGCTGTTCGCCATAGGCGATTCCTTCGCGGCGTCCGATGCCCTGAGAGATGTTTTTCTCCATCAGTGAGGTTGTAACCGAACTGCCGGCTCCTCGCTGGTTTTGGATATCCTGCAGCATTGCCGTCCCTTCCAGGGATGGTGTAATCGGTGAAAAGGCGATTACTTCCGGATTGCTTTCCATAAAAGCGCCGGCGCGCCGCCGCGGTGGTCCGGATGCCCGTGGGTGTAGATTATCGTAGAAATCCTTTTCCTTATCTTCTTCGATGAACTGTAAGAAAATTTTGCTCTCTCAAGAGAGTCCAAGGTGTCGATCAGGATGACACTGGATTCTCCTTCAATGCAGATGGAATTGCTATGGCCCAGGCCTGTTATATGCCAGATACCCTTTGTGATTTCTGTATAGTTCTCTTGAAAATTCTCTTCTGTAAAGTCACGCAGCCTTTGGCTGCCGTTATCAACTAACATGATATTTCCTCCCCTAAAGATGATTTGAATTCTATCCTATAGTCTAGGGCAGTTTATATCTAATGTCAAATGACAAGCTTCGACCACTGTCTGAAGAATATAGCGGCAGTCCTCAAAGGGTTCCGCGGCTTTCCATCATGTAAGCCGCGTGGCGGGCATCCAATTGTTTAGCGGAAAGCTGCGAGGAAGGCTGCTCTACGGAAATCGCAGAAGCGAGGTTTCTGTGAAGGAATTTTGCCAAGGTTTGGTGCAGCTGATGTTCATATTCCACGTGATCTTTCAGCGAATATTGAAATGCCTCATTGTGAGGTCTGGTAAAGGAATCTGCAAGATAGTGGGTCAGAATCCCCTGTCTGATACCAAGTGAACCGCCTGCCAGCATGCCGTTTCTCCAGGGCGCTTTTCATAAAAGGTTTTCCGATATGTGAAGCTGTGCCCTGAGAAACGACTGCCGCCAGCATCGGTTATATATGAAAACGGATTGATATCCGGTATTAGATTGCCCAGGATAAACAGGATCTTATTGAGTTTGCTCAAGCTGCATGGCGCCTGCCAGTTCTTGGAGAGATAATAGTGGTCTTTTGTTTCCATCCCATGTGCCCCTTTCGCCATTGATTACTTGACATTTTAGCCGTCCACTGCGATGGAATGTTGACCTGATTGTAATGGTTTGTTGAAGAACTTCTGTAGATTTTGCTCACATTGGTTCACAGGATGCGAATTCTGGTGGCAACGTTTTCACAGAAAGCGTTATCGTGCTCGACAAAGAGCATGGTCGGCTTATAAGTCAGAAGCAGATCTTCGATCTGCATGCGTGAGATGACGTCGATGTAATTGAGTGGTTCATCCCAGATATACAGATGGGCTTCTTCGCAGAGACTGGCCGCAATGAGCACCTTTTTTTCTGACCGTCGCTGTAATCTTCGATCCTTTTCTCAAATTGTATCCTGGCAAAGTCCAGCTTCCGCAGAATGGCCTTGAAGAGGGTTGCGTCGATACTTCGTGCTGCAGCGTAATCATCCAGGGTTCCTGAAAGTCCCTGAAGTTCCCTGCGGTACGTAGGATATTTTCAGACCGCTGCCGATACGCATCGTCCCGTCGAAAGGTACGTCAAAGCCGCAGATCAGCTTGACGACGCTGGATTTGCCGCAGCCGTTCCTGCCCTGCAGGGCGATACGCTCACCTCTTTTGACATCAAAAAGTCAGATTGCCGAAGACCGGGGTTTCCCATATCTGACAGAAACGTCTTCAAAGGTGATAAGGGGATCGGTATGGAAGGAGAGGGGATGAATCTTCAGACTGTCAGCCCTTTCTATATTTTTTTGAGCAGCTTGGATTTCTCCTCGATGGCATCCTGTTTCCGCTTCTGCACTGCCAGGGAGCGCTTCATCATTTTGGCAGCCTGAGCGCCGATATGGCCCTTTATCCGGTTTGACGCCGGCATCGCGGTCACTGTTGCGGCTCTTCCGTTTCTCAATGGTATCTGACCAGCGGGCAGTTCTGCGGGCAGCAGATTCCATGGCTTTGATGTTTTTGACCAGCTTCTCATTTTCGGCGGTTTCAAAGCTGTCCTGCAGTTGTTTGTTGTAGTACCAGGTTGAAAAATTACCTTTCTGAATCTCAATATTGGTTTTGTTGATGGAAAGAATGTGGTCAATGCAGGCGTCGAGAAAGGTTCTGTCATGGGAGACGAGAATGAAGCCCTTCTTACGCTGCAGATAGTCACTGACGATTTGCCTCGCATGCTGATCCAGATGATTGGTCGGCTCATCGATCAAAAAGGAAGTTGTTTTCCTTCAGAAAGAGGGCTGCCAGCAGGACTTTGGTCCGCTCACCGCTTGACAGGGTGCCGAAGGGACGGTACAACACTTCTTCAGAAACAGCAAGCTCGTTCAGCTCTTTTGCAAGCCGCCAATACTCGTAGGCTGGAACGACCTGCTCTACCACCTCGATGGTGGTAACTGATTGATCGGCCACTTCAAAGGGAAAATAATCAAAATGCACCTTTGATGAAATCTGCCCGCTGTATTCGTACTTCCCCAAGAGAAGATTGAGAAAAGTGGTCTTCCCCGGCCGTTTCTACCGGTAAAACCCAGCTTCCAGTTTGTGTCGATCTGAAAGCTGACGTTCTCAAAAATATTGTCATAACTGCCATCGTAGGCAAAGGTTAGATTGTTTACACTGATTAAAGACATAAATACACCTCCATACTTGTTAAATGCAATGAAAAAAGCTGCGAGGAAAGTTTTTCCGCAGCTGAAAGCATCATAAACAAAGGCGCAAAATGCCTTGATAATCTATATTAGCTGATCAGATTCGTAAACTTTTCTCGCAGTTTTGCATGACGAAACAAGCGGGTTCTCTGCCGCTACCATAAATTTCTATCATGCATATGAAACTTAGCAAGAAAAAATTACGCATCTTTTCACCTCAAATCTTTTTATATTTCTTAGAGCATTATAACAAAGAAGACGGCGCAGTGCAAGGGAGTTTGCGGAAAGAACACGGCAAACGCATGAAAGGTGTTTCAACCAGTCTGCAGGTGCAATTTTACTGTATAGCGTTTATCTTTTAAATTAAGTATAATTTATTGGAATAAAATGTAAATCTTGTCGAGTTTGGAGCGATTTTATGTTATTTTTTAACCCGTTTTGGCGACAATTCATGGAATTTACCAGGTTTTTTTATACTCATTTTTGCAAAAACGGTCCTCTATAGTAAAATTGCTGCTGTAGCCGAACCAACTCTGCTTACAAGCTGTTTTTCATGCGTCTGCCGTGGCGGAAAGAATTGCTTTCAGGGGGGTTATTGTTTATAATACAACTATAGAAGGGATGTGTCTTATGTATATTTATCATGGCAGCAATATGGTTGTAGAATGTCCGATGCTGGTACAGCAAAACCGAACATTGGATTTTGGCAACGGACTTTACACCACCACGAACAAAATGCAAGCATTAAATTTTGCTGAAAAGTTACGAATCGAAGGGAAACTGGCGAAATTACAGTGAGCGTTTATAATCTGAATAAGGCAAAAGCGTTAAGGGAGCTTGAAGTGCTTTATTTTGATAAACCTGACGAAGCGTGGCTCGATTTTGTCGCAAAGAATCGAGCAGGAACCTACTCTGAAAAAATTGTATGATTTAGTTTGCGGCCCAGTTGCCAACGACGATGTATACCAAACCTTAGCTTTATATGAAACAGGGTCTTGTCAAGAGAACAGACCTTGCAGGCATTGAAAATTAAGAAATTGTTTGATCAATATGTCTGGAAAACAGAAAAAGCTCTAAGCTATTTTAACTTTGTGGGAACTTTATCGCTGCAGGAGGTGAAATAGATGGATAAAAAATGTTTTGACGGCATCATGCTCTTAATCGTTCCTGAAGTAATTAATCTGATTATAGAGGAAGGTGGCTATGACGAACGAACGGCAACTTTAAGATTTTATGAATCTAAGTTATATTCTTTACTTGAGAAAGAGGATACCAAGCTTTGGCATCTCAGTGCTTTATCGCTATATTCGCTGTTTGATGAAGAAATTAAAACGGGGAAGATTACTTTTCCTGAAGGGGCGTGAGTTGCATGAGTAAGGAAGGTAAGTTTTTGATTTACTGTATCGAACGGTATAAACTGGAGAAGAGAATGACTGGACGAGAAACCGTAGAACTATTTGAAACGTACGGAGTATCAGATTATATTATAAAGTATTATGAAGCACTGCATACCACAGGTGACAAATATATTATTGAGGATATTGATGAATACATTAACAAAAGGAAGGAAAGATATGAAACATAAAATTGGAATTATCTGTGCCGGGAAGCTGAAATCAACCCGGTTTTGTCGTATCTTACAAATGAGAAAACCACAGAAAAAAGCGATGCTCAAGTTCTACGAAGGGCAGATAGAGGAATCGACGTAGTCGCACTGGCCTGCGGCGTCTGCAAAGTAAATGCCGCTATCGCAGCGCAGATTTTGATCGACACCTTTGGCTGCAATGTAATGATTAACGGCGGAACTTGCGGGGGCATGGATCATGGCCTGCACGTATTCGATACAGTGGTGGCTACAGAATCCGCTTACTGGGATGTGTCAGGTGATATTTTGACAGAATATCATCCGTTTATGAAATCTATCTATTTTGCATCGGATCAGAAACTGGTGGGTCTGGCGAGAAAGGCGGCAGATCAAAGCGCCCAAAAGGTGGTCTTTGGAAGGATGATGACTGGAGAGATTTTCATCGACCAGGAAAAGCGGGCAGAAATCAACCAGATACATAAACCGCTGGCTGTGGACATGGAGACTGGCGCCATCGCACATGTGTGCTACGTCAATCAGATTCCGTTTATCGCTGTCCGCACCATCACCGATACAGGAGAAGAAAGCGGCATCGATACCTTTGACCAAAACTGCGATAAAGCGTCGGAACTGTCGGCAGGGTTCATCAGGAAAGTAATTAGAGAGATGAGGGTAATGGTTGGAGAGTAGGACTTTGAAAGAAAGAATAAAGAAGTTGTGTACAGCCGCCATAGCCTACGGCCTAATTGTTGGAATTATCGTCGCAATTGTCGCCATGATCGCCTATTTTGGCGGCGCAGTCATGAAAGTTTTCGGTTTTGAATATGAGTCGCCCGGCAGCATCGTCTTGTTCTTCCTATTCACGGCCATTGCAGGCTTTCCAGCGGAAACCATCGCAAAAGCATTTCCAAGAGCACTGTTGTCCTTGGAAAAAATAACAGTTAGAGGGGCGAAAGTATTATTTGTAATATTAGACACTGCTGTGACGGCAGTGTCGATGGCTATTGTAGACTATTTTATGGATAGCGTTACAGCAACAGATGCCTCCATTTTGGCAATCAGTCTGATTTTGGCGCTGCTGTCCAGGGAAGATTTTGACGAGAGGGAGTGAGAACTATGAATTTTGTAAGAATGACATCTGCAGAAGATCCCATGTACGAAGTGGCCAGGGCCCTTTACAAGATGAGCTTTCCGGCGCACGAACAGAGGGAGGAAGGCGGCCAAAGACAAATCATGGACACACCGGACTACCACTTTGATTTGATCTACGATGGAGAAGTCTTTGCGGGGATGATTCTGTACTGGCAGACGGAGGGCTTTCTCTATGTGGAGCATTTCTGCATTGACCCCCGGGCAACGCAATCAGCGTTATGGGCAGCGCGCCTTGGAACTGCTGAAAGAAAAGGGAAAGACGCTCATTTTGGAAATCGACCCGCCGACAGATGAGATGACAAAGAGGCGGCAAGGTTTCTATGAACGGGCAGGATTTCATGTAAACAGCTTCTCCCACGTCCATCCGCCTTACCGCCAGGGGAACCAGGGACACGACCTGGTGGTCATGTCCTGGCCGTCAAAGCTGGAGCAGGCCGTCTACGAAGAATTCGATGGTTACTTGAAAAACGTAGTCATGGAAGACGTTTAGTCCAATTAAAAACACCGCAATCCATACAGACTGATTGCGGTGCAGGCAGGTTGTCGTCTTATTTCTTTTCTTTTCCCTGGCTTCTTCCAGATAATTGTACAATGTGAATTTTGAGATATCAGAAGCTCGCAGACAGTCTGGCCGGATTTCTGAATCATGAACACACCGCGTTCATCCAGAAACCGCAGGAGCTTGATCTTGGCTTCTTTGTTCATCTTGTCCGGCGGCATACCGATCTGGGCAAGGCCTTCGGCGATGAGGCTGTCCATCAGGCCGTGAATGGAAGTGACGGGCCTGTCGAATTCGTCGTCACTGGCAAGGCGGTTGGTTTCAAAATATTTGTTATCGGACATGCCTTTGATGGCGTTTTCCAGCGCGACCAGATCTGTGATATCCTGGTTGATGCACATGGAACTGTTGAGAATGCCGTCCTCATCGAAGAAATTGACCGTAGAGGAGCGCACCATGCGCCCGTCGGCGGTGTGGGTAATATAGCGGACCTTTTCCATGGCGTGGGTCTCCCGCTTCATGTAGCGCAGGAAGGACTGGGTCGGCCCGTCTCAATACGACGCCCGTTACGTGGCCGTTCACGATGTATACGATGGTGTGGTCGATATCGCCCGAAAAGTCGTGGACGACGACTTCTGTGTTGGGCCAAATTGTGCGGCGATCAAATCGGCTACCTGCTTTAGCTGCTTTTCATTCTTTATCATGTATCGTCTCCTGATTTCCCCTTAGACCGTAAGGGCACTTTCCAAAAATAACATCTCCATTATATCAAGTTTTGATTCGCATTGCAACTATATATCAAACAAAAAGTTATATTATCAAAATAAAAATTTGAGAGCAAAAACGGCTTAATTCTGTGCACACTTGCTGTTTCGCACATAACAGTGCAAAAGTATTCAAACAAAAAGTTTTTGATTCTAAAAAGAATTTGACCAGGGACGGCAAAAAAGTGATATTCTTTAACTAGATAATAGTTGTAAAAAATGGGAGGGCACGCAAATGGTATTCAGAAATTTTGAGGAGCTGGAGGGTTCGTTTCACGCATCCTCGAAAAAGACCGTCGTCGTAGCAGCCGCACAGGATAAATCCGCCCTGACTGCAGTCAACGCATGCCGCAAAGACGGTTTGATCGACGCAATCCTCGTAGGTGACGAAGCACTGATCAGAGAAGAAATCAAACACTTCCACGGAGAAATGGACGACGCACCTATTGTCCACGCTGAAACTTTGGAAGAGGCGGCAAAGAAAGCCTGCCTCTGCGTCCGTGACGGCCAGGCGGATTTTATTCTAAAAGGAAAGATAGACACAGGATTCTGCTCAAGGCCGCTGTTGCGGAGGAGAACGGGCTTCGCACAGGAAAATTGATGAGCCACCTGGCGTTCTTGAAAATCCCCAATTACCACAAGATCATCGTGCTGACGGACAGCGGCATGGTGCTGTATCCGACATTGGAACAGAAAAGAGAAATCATCGAAAATGCGGTGGAGAACCTGCGGAACATGGGTTATGACGAGCCGAAGGTGGGCATTCTGGCCGCCGTGGAGAAGGTCAATCCCAAGCAGCCGGAGACGGTGGATGCTGCAGAACTGACAGAGATGTACAGGCGCGGCGAAATCAAGGACTGCATCGTGGAAGGACCTTTGTCTTACGATATTTTGATGAGCAGAGAATCGGCTCATAAGAAAGGCTTTGACAGCGAACTGGTGGGAAATGCGGATATCCTGGTCGTACCGAACATGCCTTGCGGCAACATCCTGGGCAAAGCGCTGCTGTTCTCTGCCGAGGCAGATATGGCGGGGCTGATCGTGGGGGCAAAAGCGCCTATCGCATTGACCTCCAGAGGCGCAACAGAAAAAGAAAAAACGTCAGTCCCTGCTTTTGGCGGCGGCCTGTGCGAAAGGAGCGAAATAACATGGCAGAATATATCTTAGTAATCAATCCTGGTTCTACCTCCACGAAGGTTGCAATCTACGATGGAGAAAAAGCGCTTGATGTCACCTCCATCGACCATCCGGCAGAAGATCTGAAAGGGTTTAAGGAAATCAACGATCAGCTGGACTTTCGTAAGGCTGCAGTGCTGGATTATCTGAAAAAGAGCAGAATTTGACACTTACTGATCTGGCGGCCATTGCTGCAAGAGGCGGTATCGTGGGGCAGCTTGACAGCGGCGCTTATCTGATAGACGAAGTCTTTGCAGAAGCTTCCCGAACTTCTACGATTCCCCATCCGGCCAATCTCTCTCCGATCATCGCCTATGAGTTGGCAGAGCAGGCTGGAACAGGCATTCACGGATATGTCTACGATGCGGTCTGCGGGTGCGGTGTGCCCGATCCGATTTTTACCTATACAGGCGTGCCGGAGATTAAGAAGCCCTTCCTAACCCACGTGCTCAACAGCCGTGCGGTCAGCATCGAACAGGCGAGGAGAGACGGCGTCAATCTGGAAGATACGACTTACATCGTCTGCCACCTGGGCGGCGGCGTTACCTCTAATCTGATCAAAGGCGGCAAGGTTGTGGAATTTGTCGGTGACGACGAAGGCGGATTTTCCCTGAACGTTCCGGCGGTGTGCCGTGCAGAGAACTGGTCAAATTCTGTTTTCGGGTGGCTTGACAGAAAAGAAGTGCAGAAGAAGCTGAAAGGGCAGGGTGGCCTCATCGCGTATCTGGGCGTCAATGATCTCAGAGAGGCTGAGAAATTAGCGGAATCGGATCCGCAGGCAAAAACTATCATCGACGCCATGATCATGCAGCTCTCGACGGATATCGGTTCGCTTGCCCCGATCGTCTGTGGCAAGGTGGACAAAATCATCCTGACCGGCGGCATGGCGCACTCTGATTATCTGACGAAAGAGATGAAAAAGCGAGTAGCTTTTATCGCTCCCGTCAAAGTGATCCGGGCACTTTCGAAATGGAAGCCCTGGCGAAAGGCATTCACAGAGTCATCACAGGCCAGGAAAAAGCGCATATATTAGAGTGATAATTGTTTTTTTCATTTATCGCAGTTGAACCGGAGCTGACGCTAAAGACGCGGCTCTGGTTTTTTTGTCATGACGGGCATGTTTTCTTGGGTATCCGCATGGCAAATGCATGAAGTCCTAAAATATCCCCTCCCTTCGCTTTAAATCCGGCAAAGTGCCTGAAACGAGCAATTTTAGGTGCATTTATGGCAGATTTCAGCTTTCAGCAGTCTCTTCCGGGAACAAAATAGCTCAAATTTGACTAAATAAAGCTTAAAAACATCTTTTATACAAAAGATGCCTACTATATATGATTCGGTCCATTTTTTTTTTACTTTTTATGGTTAATCAGCCAAAACAGGATTTTATATTTCTCAAAAAGTGCCTGAATTGACCAAAAACAAGCATTTATGGCGGATTACTCGGTTCAGGTACATTTATCTTATCTTTTATTCAAGCGCTTGCCGTATGGGTACCAGCCGTCGCCTTGACTGAGGCTGCGCCAGGTGCTATATTGAGAGGAGCACTAGGAGGTGACACCATGCAGTTACAGCAATTGGAATATTTCGTCAAAGTAGCAGAACTGGGCAGTCTGAACAAAGCGGCAGAGGTGTTTTATGTGACACAGCCGGCGCTGAGCAAGGCGATTCAGAACCTGGAGCAGGAAATTGGCGCTGAAGTGCTGCGCAGAACCAACAAAGGAGTGTCCATGACCGAAGACGGAAAAAAGCTCTACGAATATGCCAAGGTCATCCTGTCACATGTGGATTTAATTAGAGATATCAAGGGCAAAGATGCACTGCAGACTTTGGCAGTGGCATCCTATCCACTGATTTCCATGTCACGTATCATCGCCGACTTCTATAACCGTCAATCGGACCGGAACGTGACTATCAGACTGAAAGAGGACAGGCTGATGCAGGTCATTGATCACGTGTACGAGGGAGGGATGAAATCGGTTTTTGCTGATCAATAACTCCCAGCTGCGGGAAGTAAAAGAACACGCTGAAATTTAAGGGATTGTCATTAGAAATCCTCGGACACGACACCTGGTATGCAAATGTGGGCGAACATAGTCCCTTGTACGACAAAGAACTGGTCACCATGGAGGAGCTGATTCAGTATCCTATCGTCAGGCTTCATGACGACCACTATTCAATCTAACCAATTATCTGCGCATTGATGGGATTTTGCTCCGGGACAGCCGGAAACACATTTATGTCAGCGATAATGCCGGACTAGTAAACGTGATGCGTCATACAGACGCTTACCGCTTCGGACCGGGTCTGAGCAACCGGGACTTTGCGGATCTCGGCATCAAGTATTCCAATCGAAACTGTGATGTAGATGTGGTGGTGGGCTGGATTAAAAAGAAGTCAGCCGCGTTGAGCTTTATTGGGGAAGAATTTGTACATCTTCTGGAGGAGTGGACAGAGACAGAACTTGAAAGAAAATAGAAAATGAGATGCTGCCGGGTGCAGATGGTGATCGATACCATTTGTACCCGGTTTTTGATTTATGATTCGACTTGCAGATGAGCGGGGGATTGGCTGGAGGCTGTGACAGATTCCGTTTGCTATAAAAATAAGTTATTACTCAGGTCGGAAAAAGTGAATTATACAAGTTGATAGAAAATTGATAAAATTCAATTAAACAATGACAGGCGCCCAAAGTCATGTAAAGGAAAGGATCGATACGATATGAAAGAAATTTTTATAAAGATCAATGAATACATCGAGCAGCACCGCCGGGAGATGATTGACTTATGGGAGGAACTTGTGAACATCGACAGCGGTACTGACAATGCTGCCGGTGTCATGGAAGTCTGTACCCTCTTGCGGAAACGGATGAGTGCCGCGGACATGCAGACGAAGGTCATCGAGAGCGGGCCGGCGGGGCCGGTTTTGGTCGGCGAATGGAATAAGGAAGCGGATACTGCACCCATCGTCCTCATCGGCCACATGGATACTGTTTTTTCTGACGGCACAGCAAGAGAAAATCCGTTCCGTATTGACGAGGAAGGCCATGCCCACGGACCAGGTGTACTGGACATGAAGGCAGGACTGGTCATTGCAATCTATGCAGTCAAAGCGCTGCAGGCTGTGGGCTACGACAAGCATCCTATAAAGTGCATATTTGCCGGAGATGAAGAAAAAATCCATTCGCTGTCCAACGCCAAAGTGATTCTGACAGAGGAGATAAAAGGCGCGGCAGCAGCTTTTAACTTTGAAACTGGCTATATGGATGACGGTCTGGTAGTAGGCAGAAAAGGCGGCGGAATGGCGGTTTTGACGGTACACGGCGTGGCAGCCCACTCTGGTATTGCACCTGAAAAGGGGAGAAGTGCGATCCTGGAGATGTCTCACAAGATCGTGGAGCTGGAAGGCAAAAATGATCTGGAGCGGGGAAAGCTCATCAACTGCGGCGAAATCACTGGAGGTACCAATTCTAACACTATCCCGGGAGAGTGCCAGGTGGTCATCGCCTTCCGCTTCCCATCAGTAGCAATACGTGATGAAATCGTTGCAGATATTCAGGCAGCAGCCGACTGGACCCATGTGGAAGGGACGGAGGCAAAGGCTGAGGTCAAAGCGATGATGGAGTGCATGGAAAGCACAGGCAGCGTATTGGAACTGTTTGAGCATGTAAAGCGAACGGCGCAGGAATGCGGATATGGAGACGTCCACGCCTTTACCGTAGGCGGTGTATCTGATTCAGGAATCGCTGTAACAGAAGGCGTACCGGCGGTCTGTGCCATGGGCGTCAAGGAGAGGGAAATCATACGGCAAAGGAATTTGCTGTCGTAGATTCCCTGTTCAGCAGGACGCTTTTGGCAGCCAGCTCGATTTATACCCTATAAGGAGGAAAGAACAATGGAAGAGAAAAAAGATAAAATAAAGATTGGAATCGGCGCATGGATTGCTTTAATTTTCTTTATCATCATATTATCCGGTGTATTCAGAACCAGCGATACACCACTGAAAATACTGGATTTGACCAACTTAACAGGAACATTTGGACCTGATCGGCGATACAGAGAGCAATTTTATGGGAAGCGGGGAAGCGGCGCCAAAGATGGTTTCATGGCAGGCCTCAATCTGCTGCCAGGCATCATGCTCTTTTTGCGGGCTGCTGGGCGTCTTTGAACAGATGAAAGCCTTTGACGCTTCAGAAGTCGTGTTCAGACCGATTCTAAAGCCCCTTCTCGGCATTCCCGGAAGATGCGGCGTCGCTTTTTTGTCAGCAGCTTTAACGGCTCAGACGTGGCGGCCATCATGACCCGGGACCTCTACGAGGCAGGAGATATCACCGATGACCAGAGAACGATATTTGTATCTTATCAATACGCGGCTTCCGCCTGCATCACCAATAATACCATCAACTGTGGTGCGCCGATTATCGCTTTTTGTCCCATCGCCCTTGAGTCATCATCGTCATCGAGTTTGTCTGCAAGCTGATCGGAGCCAACCTGGTTCGTTTGATTCTAAGACTGTCTAACAAGAAGAAAGGAGCGTAAGTCATGAGCGAGAATAAACAATTAACAAAAAACCGTCCATCATCAGCACGTTCTTAGGGGGCTGCTACAGGGGATTCGAAGTAGGCATCAAAAAATATCGTTCCAGCCATGATTTTAGGATATACTTTTGGTTTATATCTTACAAGCCACCGGCGTCATGGATTTGCTGGGAAGCGTGCTGTCGCCAGTCATGGGCGTCTTCGGGCTGCCGGGGAGCTGTCGCCGTGCTGATTTCAGCCTTCTTTGCCAAAGCGGCAGGCTGCGGCACAGCAGCGACTATGTATGCCAGCGGCATTCTCACCATGGGTCAGGCGACCATGCTGTTTCCAGCCTGTATCCTCATGGGAACCCTCATTGGTCACTATGCCAGAATCGTGCTGGTAGCCGATGCTGATAAGAAATGGCACGGGCTACTCCTCGCCGTACCTCTTTTGACGCAGTGATTTCACTGTTTATGATGAAAATCATTTTGACCTTTATGGGTATCGAATAGGAGGGATGGACAATGTCAAAACAAATCGCCCTGATCATGCAGCGGGCAGGCATGATTCTCATCGTGACCGTGATGCTGCTGGATCAATCTGTCTTTCAGATTGAAGAGGCTTTTTTCTTCTGACCTGCGCCATCATTTCGGCGGTACTTCTGGCCGTCTCCATCACCAGGTTAAAATACATAGAAGTAAAGAAAGAATGCCGTCAAGCCGGAAAGTAGACGACAAAACAGAGTATAGGATGCCTCCATATGCTCTGTTTTTATATATAATTCTTGACATACCGCCTACCGTTATATAGAATTTGTTTTAAGCTAGATTAGAGGTACAGTATTTGAAGAAGTATGCGCTGTTTTTAGTCCTTTTGGCAGGGGTTTCCTGGGGGCGATAGGGGTCTTCGTCAAAGCGCTCAATAACTATGGAGTTGATTCCATGCAGATTGTAGAAGCGAAGACGATAACCTCTATTTGCGCCATGGGTTTGATTATATTGTTCAGGGACAAAGGATGTTTCAGTTCAAACTGAAACATAGCTGGACCTTTATTGGTGCTGGTATGGCGGGGAGTCATTCTTTCTAATCAACTCTATTATATCACGATAAAACCACCTCCCCTCTCTGTTGCCGCCGTGCTGTTATATACGTCGCTAATTTTTATCATGCTTTTTTCTGCTGTGCTGTTTCAGGAAAAGATCACGAAGATAAAAGTGTTGTCTTTCGTTATGGCGTTCACCGGATGCATGCTGGTCAGCGGGATCTTTGAAAACTCTGCAGTGCTCAATTTTCAAGGAATGGCAATCGGTCTCTGCTCAGGAGTAGGATACGCGCTTTATACTATCTTTTCCAGATATGCCATCAACTATGGTTATCCGTCTTTGACGATACAATTTTATACGTTTGTTATAGCGGCAGTTGTCGGCGTCTTTTTACAGATTTTGACAAATAAAAGAAGCGATGGAAGCAGACTGCATTCCAGTCGTCTTGGCTATTTTAGGCGCCGGCTTACTATCTACGACGATACCGAGTCTGGCGTACACAGCGGGCATGCGGTACATGGACAACGGAAAAGCCTCCATTATGGTGTCCATTGACCCAGTAGTCGCAATACTGATTGGCATTGTTTTTTCAGCGAAAAACCGACCGTCATCTCCGCTCTGGGTATGATCATTTCCATCGGAGCAGTCGTGCAGATCAATAGAACCCAAATCGAGGCTGCCAAACAATCCTGAATTCTTCGTGCGCATGTTAAATTACTAAGATACATAAAGATATTCTGAGGCTTTCATCTGATACTATGTTAGAATGTTTACAATGAATCAAACGGCAGGAGGAAATCTATGATGACGGGAAAAACAGGTATGCGGGGGCAATCTTCATTGCGCTTTTCAGTGAGATTTTATTTGGATTGAGCTTTATCTTCATCAAAATGTGCGTCTCTTCAATTTCTATCTTTACCCTGCTGTCCTGGCGCGGCTTGACGGCTTTGCGGCCATGACGGTTTGTGCGCTTCTGGGCATCATAAAGATTGACTTGAAAGGGAAAACCTGCGTCCGCTGCTGCTGCTCAGCTTTTTCAGCCTATCTCCTATTTTGTGATGGAAACCTTGGGCATCCGTCTGACCACAGCCTCAGAAAGCGGCACCATTTTAGCCTGCGTTCCCATCGTGACCATGATTTTCAGCACCATTTTTCCTCAAGGACAAACCGACCAAAAGACAAGTCTTTTTATGATGATGTCCGTAACGGGAGCAGTGATTATCGGCCTATTGGGAGGCTTTCAGGCATCCAGCAATGTGCTGGGGTATCTGTTTATTGTTGGCGCCATGTGCAGTGAGAGCGCTTTACGCCATCACCTCGCAGAAGCTGAAAGGCTTTAACAGCGCAGAAAAAACTTATGCCATGGTTGCCAGTGGTGCCGTCGTCTTTACTGGCTGTGCCCTGGTGGAGCATACGATCAAAGGAACCCTGGCCTATTACTTAACGCTGCCTTTACAGATACCAACTTTTTTGATCTGTATTCTCTATCTGAGCTTGGGCTGCAGTGTCGTCGCTTTTTCTGCGCTAATTATTCCATTTCTATCATCGGTGCGACACGCAGAGCGGCCTTCGCTGGACTAGCCACTGTGACCGCTATTATCGGCGGTGTCTTCTACTTGGGCGAATCCTTTTCAATCGTGCAGGTTATGGCCGCAGTTCTGATACTGGTTGGCGCTTACGGTGTAAATATGAAAAGGAAGTAAGCGTTTTAATTGAAATGTTTTTGCACGACTAGAAACTGCCATCTCTGCAAATAATAGTAGAGATTTTAGAAGAAAAGGCGGTTTTAATTATGTGGCTTACCATTGCCGTTATCTCGACGCTGTTCATCGGTGTCTCAACTATATTATCCAAAATCGGCATCAAAGATGCGGATGCCTATGTAACTGGCGCAGTGACGAATTCCGTATTATTGTTGGCTTTCGTCGGCACTGCGCTGTTCACCGGTAAATTTGACCAGATTTCAGATATGGGTATGTGGACTTGGATTTCTATTGCCGCCTCTGGCGCAGTGCTATCAATTTCTTGGGTCTTCTACTTTCTCGGCCTCAAAGGCGGCAGCGTCAGCGTATTTCTGGCAATTCAAAGCTTGACTATCGTAGTTTCTATGGTTCTCTGCGCTGTTTTCATCAAAGAAAAATTACTTTATTCATGATAATCGGAACAGTAATGATTATCACGGGAACGCTGTTAATGATGGACAGAGAAGAACTTTCGGCGTTAAAAACAAAAAATATGGCAAAGTGATCAGAGATGGATTCTCTTTGCGGCCATATCCGCTGTCCTAGCCTCTGTCTCTTACGTCATCGTCAAAGCGGACAAAGCGCCTATTGATACGAATGTCACGTCAACTTTTCGTTATATTATTGTGGTTGTGCTCCTCTGGATTATCTTCTTTTCAAAAAAAAAACAGAGCAGTTTCAAAGAAATTGCGCCAAAATGCTGGCTGTTTATCTTATTGGGCGCGGCAGCGTCAGGCGCCGGACATGTTTTAGTTTACAAAGCGCTGTTTCTCGGCAAAGCGGCAGTCATCATGACCATTTACCGCATGGGTATGGTCATATCCATTATTTTGTCGAGGATTTTCCTGCACGAAAAACTGCAGAAAAAAGGCTGGTTCGGCTTTGCACTTTTGGTGGCAGGCGTCGTGCTCTTTGCAGTGGGAAGATAAAAGTATGCAGCGATGAAGTGGATAGGATGAATGTTGTTGTTTTTTGTACAGAAAAAGAGAAGTGCCGATTACTATCGTGCACTTCTTTTTTTCTTTGTTATTGATAGACATCGCTGCTATTTTGGTAGCATAATCGTAAGGCTTTATACATTGCTGGCGTCGTTTAATTCGAATAAATTGCCTTCTGGATCTCGGAAATAGGTGCAGCGCATACCCCAGCTTTCAATATACTGTGGCTCACCGAGAAACAGTACGCCCGCCTCCTTCAGCCGCAGATAGTCGCCATCCAAGTCTTTTGTAGGAATGACTGCGGCGATTGTGTCGGGCTGCATCCTGGTATTTGGCTGCTCATACCCCTGAAACATCGGCATGGCGTTTCCTGCAAAAATAGCGAAGCAGGGCGACGCTTCACTGCTGACCGCGAAGGAAGTGTAAGGACCGTTCCGATCACCCCAAACTGCAGTCAATCCAATTTTCTCTGTGTAAAAATCAAAGCATTCTCCATAATCTTTCCGCACCAAAATACGAATCGTCGTTTCATCAAATTTCATCTCCATCAATTCCTTTCTGTGTTGCTTAAATTTCTGACTCTATTATAGATTTAAAATTTTGCAATTTCACTGTAAAAATCGGACATCTTATTTCGATATTCTTGTGGCGTAATACCACATACCATCCTAAAGTCCTTTACAAAGTGAGAAACATCATAATAACCTAGTTTCTCACAGATGCGGGCTAACGTATTGGTGCTTTCGTTCAGAAGCTGAATTGATTTGTTGATTCTCACCAACCGTGAGAAGGATTTCATACTCATGCCGAGATATAGATTAAAGAGTCTGTTCAGGTGGCGCGAACTATAGAACGCCTGATTTGACAGTTCTGTCGAAGTTATGATGCCTTCCGTTTGAATGATTGTCTTGACGGTTAGGGAAAGCTCTTCCGGATATTGAAACCGAATACTAGCAACCAGGAATTTCTCAAGAGCTGGCAATAATTCATCCACAGATGAGGTATTAGTGAAAATACGCCGTATTGTCTGATCGAGTAAATCATCTACGGATGAGAACGGCAGAATTTTATCTGTCAGTTCCTTCTGACTAATGTTAGAAAATGGATAGAATCCCGCTGGCTGGAATTCAATAATAAATATGGCGCTGCATGTATTGGCAATATCGCCTACTCTCTGCGGTTTTGTAGTTGGACCAAATAAGAAGCTATGGAGGCCGCTGGTATCTTTAAACAGCACAAGCGTGACACTGCCGTGGGGCATAATGGTATAATTGTCTGAAATACCAGCCTCCCTTGGGAAGGAGATGGTAAAATTAGATAGGAAATTTCTGAGCGGTTCACAAGGTAATAAATAGACGAAACCCTCTCCTTCAATGAGTTTTGTCCTGGATTCAGATATGTCTTTTTAGACTTTTTCTGCTGATCATATTCTCTTTTCCTTCAGGATCATAAAAAGTTGATAATTGTACTTGTCATTCCGCTACTATCTGTGGTAAAATGTATGAGCGAAATGATTTGTTAGCTCAGCTGGGAGAGCGTCTGGGTGACAACCAGAAGGTCGGCGGTTCGAGCCCGCCACAGATCACCACATAGAGTTGAAAACGCAAGACTTTGAGTAAATTCAGTCTTGCGTTTTCTGTTTTGAAACAGAAACGATCGCTGCGCATCTCCTTCTATCGCCATCTTTGCAGCAGTCTGCCCGTGAATCATGGTCGTATCAAAGAGTGGAATGTCCGTATGCGCCTGCTGCATCAGCAGACCGATTTCTGTGCAGCCAAGAATGACGCCTTCCGCACCCTGTCTTGTCAGGTTATCTGCGATTTGGTAGAACCGCTTTGACGATTCTTCGCGCACGAAACCGAAGCCGGTTTCGTCATAGAGGACATGGTCGATGAATTTCCGCTCTTCAAGGGTCGGAATCATCACCGATAGGCCCTGTTCCGCCAGACGACCTCTGTAAAAAATCCTCTTCCATGGTGATACGTGTTCCCATAAGACCGATTTTTTTAATGCCTTTTTCTAAAATCGCCTCTGCGGTGGCGTCTGCAATATGCAGCAGAGGTGTTTTGACTTTACTCTGTAAATAAGGGGCGTGTTTGTGCATGGTATTGGAGCAGATGATATAGAAGTCACAGCCTGCAGCTTCGAGCTGCTTTGCTCCTTCGAGCAGTACCTTTTCCTGCTCATCTTTTCTGGTCACGAAGACCTCCTGTAAATTTACGTTGGCTAAAACCATCTTGGCACAATTGTATTCGCCTAAAGCCTCTGCAATAAAGTTATTGATGTATTCGTACATCTGAAGAGAAGAATGCCAGGACAGACCGCCGATCATTCCGATTGTTTTCATATCACACCTCCGATTACCTATTTTGTTCAGTTTACCCTAGAGAAGAACGCTTGTCAAATGTCGAAGATTGCCAGTTTGAGTCGCTTTTCATTGTCATCTTTAGCAATAAATGGTATGATGAACAGGGAGGTGGGATGGATGAAATTACATAATTCACGTAGGTTATGGGCAGTGCTCGTTATTTTCTTTTTATTTGCCTGCCTTTCAGCTTTCGTAGTGGTACGGATTAACGACTCGCAGCGGGCCAGCAACCTCGAGCACGGACGATACCTGTTAGAAAGTGAAGCCAATAAATTTACAATATTCCATAGATTCCAGGCTCCTCAAGCTAGAGATTTTGGAGATGATGGTAATTGAAAAGAAAGGCATGATTCATGACTTTGAAAAATACTGCAAAGCGACTCTATGATAGCGATTCCTCTATTCGCAGCATACAGATGGCCCCAAAGGGAGTTGTGAAATATGTCTATCCAGTAAAAGGAAATGAAGAGGCCTTTGGCAACTTGTTCACTGATCCCGGCCGGAAGGAAGAGGCTGAATATGCCAAAGATACTGGAAATATGACGATAGCAGGACCCTTTGAGCTGTATCAGGGAGGTATGGGAGTGGTGGTAAGACGTCCTATTTTTCTGACGCAGAATAACCAGAAATCGTTTTGGGATTCGCCATTGCCGTAATGGACGTACCGGAGATCTTTGATAAAGCAGGTCTGCAAGAACTGAAGAAAGAAGGATATCTGTATCAGATTTCACGCATAATGGAGGACGGCAGCAAGCAGCTTATTGCTGGCAGCAAAAAATTACGGCTGAAGATGCAATTGAAATTGGAGTGGATGTGCCGGGCGGGAAATGGAAATTGGCAATCTGCCCAACTGAAGGGTGGATTTCTAATCATTCTCTGGCCATCAAAGCCGTAGTCGCCCTGCTTATCGATATTCTGGCTGCATTGTTGGCCTTTTTACTTTGTCACATCAGAGAGACAAAAAAGGGCTTGGATCTGCTTGCCAACACAGATCCTATGACGAGATTATATAATGAACGTTATCTGACTTCCAAACTGAAGACGCTGATTCATAGGGAAACGCCTTTTGGCCTGTATTATTTGGACTTAAACAAATTTAAAGTAGTTAACGATTCCTATGGTCATGATGTAGGCGATAAACTGCTGATTGCAGTAGCAGAGCGCATTCAAGACAGTATTCGGGATGAGGACTATGCCTGCCGTATCGGAGGTGACGAGTTTGCCGTAATTATCTCCGCAGATTATGAAGACGCAGAGTATGACAGACTGCGCAAAAGCATCAAGAAGGCCGTAGAAGCGCCGTTTGCCGTAGATGAAATCCATCTATATCCAACCGTCAGCTGTGGTTATGCCAGATATCCTCATGATGAGCAGAGTATGGATAGATTGATTAAAATTGCAGACCAGAGAATGTATCGTGAAAAAAATGGCCAGCAATAAAGATTGGTGACCAGGCGGAGAGGTTATCAGAGAAAGTTTTCTGCAAAAAAAAAAACCAATCTGCTATATCAGACCGTTTGCTGACCGCAGCAGACGGTTTCTTCAAATCAGTGTGTATATTATTACAACAATAATGAAGATGTTGACCGGCTCTGCAGGAAGATTTCGGCAGTCGGGGTGGGGCCTTCTGCATATCGCAGAAGGCCCCACCCTGACGCGGCTTTTTACATAAACTTCCTTAAGTATCAAATTTTCAGCATAGAACTGTATAGAGCAAATGGGCGCTGATGCCTGCAAAGAGACCGCCGATAGTATGACAGAGGATGGCGTGCCCGGTCAGATTTCTAAAATGAATGGAATCCATCATGGCTACATGGGTACTCAGATAGCCGCTCCAGCACATGCACATCGCAGTGAAGACAGCAATATCGTTGCCTGTGGCCAGGCCTCCTTCAACCAGCTTTGGCACCAGGCCGATGGCCGCTCCTGCTGCTCCCAGAGCCGTAATCGGAACTGAAATTCCTTCAGCAGAAGTGAAACCGAATAGAGGCGAGAGAATGAATTCCGCTTTTCTGCCAGCCAGGGCAGAAATCCGATGCCCCCATAAGCTGCCCCAGTCAAAGTGCCGTCGTCAGAAGGACCGTTGGTCAGCATCATGACCACAGTACAGATGATGAGTACGCCGGGGATGATAGAGGCGCCCATGACGACGCCGTTCTTACCGCCTTCCAGCATGGACTCTATAAATCGGCCGCCTACGCTGCCGATTCTGATGACGCGCTCGTCGAGGGAGATACCGCCGCCGATATTTTTTTGTCGTGGCGGGGCTTCTGTCCCATAGAGTTTTTTCGTCTTCAGAAGCATCAGACGCGCACCGATGACGCTGCCGATAATGGCTCCCAGGTTGCCGATCAGGGCTGCCGTCACAAAACTGCCGCCAGAGGGTGTTTTGATGCCGATCATGAAGGTAGTGATAATCATTCCCATGCCGAAAGCTGTACCGATGTTGGTCAGGGCAGGCAGCTGGTACTTCTTGAAATACCGTTTAAAGTTGTCGTCTCCGGCTAAGGTTAGAAGCGCCGGGTTATCCGACAGATAAGTAGTGACGACGCCGACCACACTTGCGCCTGGCAGACCGTAAAGCGGCTTCATCAGAGGGGAAAGAATTTTGTTGATGGCGGCTACGACGCCGAATTCCATGAGCAGGCCGCTGACCGCACCGGCCAAAAACCGCAATCGCCATGATGTAAAATACGGTATTGATCAAAGGTCGTAAGCTGTGTTCATCAGCGTATTGACCATGTTGACAGCACCCATCTTCCCTCCGATGGTGCCAAAGATCAGAGCAAAGATACCGAGGAAAATCAAAGCTTCCAGACTCAGTGCCTTTTTCGTAAGGGGACCGCTTTTTTCCTGCGTTGATCCAGATGCAGAATGAGCAGTAGTATTGATAGGGATACCTGTAGTTACCTTTTTCCATAAAATCGACCTTTCCATGTTTTGATAGAATCATTGTAGCACCGTAAGTGGCATGAGAAAAGCGAAAGTTTCTCATAACATATATGAGAAAAACCAGATTGATAGAGAATGAAACGCGGCGCCACTGCCCTGCAGACAGAAACTGCGTTCTCTTGCATGACAGTTCTCTTGGATGATTAGTCCAAAGAAACTGATCACCGTAAGGAACTGGACATTTTATTCCATTGCAGCTAAAATAAGAGTTAGAAGATACAATCTGGAGGTGAATGTATGAGACCATACGAAAGATTTCTGAATTATGTCATGTTTGACACCATGTCCCTTTGAAGGCCAAACCACCGTGCCCAGCACACCGGGACAACGCACGCTGGCGGAGGCCCTAGTCAGTGAACTGAGGGGATTTGGCATTGAAGACGTGCGCCTTGACGACAAAGGGTACATCTACGGCAGCGTGCCGTCCAACATTGAGAAAGAAGTGCCGGTCATCGGCTTTATTGCTCATGTGGATACCTCCGATGCCCATCCGTCCCCGTCAAAAGCGCCCCGCATTATCGAAAACTATGACGGCAGCCAGATTGAGTTGGCGCCTGGCGTCCTGCTAGATTCTGCCAATGACAGCAATCTGCAGAACGCCATCGGCTGTGACATCATCGTCACGGACGGAACCACCTTGTTGGGCGGCGACGACAAGGCCGGCGTAGCCGAAATCATCACTGCACTGGAATATATGGCTGAGCACCAGGATTTTAAACACGGAAAAAATCGCATTTTCCTTTACACCGGATGAGGAAATCGGCACCAGCCAGGACAATTTCGATGTCCCTGCATTTGGCGCGGACTTCGCCTATACGGTGGATGGCGCAGACTTTGGCGACATAGAATATGAGAATTTCTACGGCGCCTCTCTGACAGTGGACATCAAAGGTGTTTCAACACACCCAGGTGAAGCAAAAGACAAAATGAAAAATGCCTCTCTGATCGCTATGGAATTTGACGCTTTGCTGCCGCCTTGGGAACGGCCGGAGCACACCCAGGACTATGAAGGGTTTTATCACCTGATGCACATCAGCGGCGACTGCGGGCATTGTCAGATGAACTACATCATCAGAGAGCATGATTACGAGAAATACCAGCAGCGAAAAACAATGGCTCTGCAAGGGGCAGAGATACTTAATCAGAGATATGGAGAAGGCACTGTCAGTGCCGAAGTCAAAGACGGATATCGAAACATGGCAGAGATGGTGCGCCCGCACATGCATCTGATCGACTTTGCAAAGGAGGCCATCGCTCAATGCGGCGTAACCCCTCGCGTTCCAGCTATTCGCGGTGGGACAGACGGTTCGAGCTTTCTTACAAAGGTGTGCCTTGTCCCAACCTGGGAACCGGGTCCTTTAACCATCATTCTCTGACAGAAGTGGCCAACATCGACCATATGGATCAGTGTACAGAGGTGATTCTAAAAATCATCAGCCGGTATGCGGAATTTGAAGCATAAAGAAGCGGCGTATGAAATCACGTCTTCAGTCGTAAACATAAGTTGTTAAAGACGACAGCTTCACATGGAAACTGTCGTCTTTTTTTTGGTTAGGTCGTATTACCTTCCTTTAAAATAAATTCTAAAACCTCAGTAATTTTTGCTGTTCTTCTTCGCTGAACCGATGAAATACTCTTAGCAGTTCTTCCTCGCGGAGTTTTGCTTCAACGCCGATATCTATGTCATCCCGACTGGCGTTTAGAATGGAGTCGACCGAGACGTGAAACAGCTTTGAATAGTAAAAAGAGAACGCGGAGATTTAGTTTGGTACGGTTATTTTCGATATTGCTGATAAAAGCGACGGTGCAGCCCAGGTCTGCGGCTACCTGCTCCTGCGTAAAGAATGCTCTCTGCGCAGTCTCTTCATCTCCTTTCCAATCTTATAAAAGTCCAGTTCCTCCATAATTTCACCTCCTGCTTTGGAATATACTTATAAATATATTTTAATATAACAAATAGTAGAAAACAATTGGCGCAGTTAGTGTATTACTATATACTTATAAGTATAATTTGTTGCGATCTGGTTTATACAAGCATTGTGCAGAGCGGTGACGAATGGAATACTTAGCAAAAAAAAGAGGCGGTTAAAAGAATTGACATACGTTTTTTTCATCCGTATAATGAATTGAGCAGAAAGGCAAGTAGTAAGAGGGAAGGCTTATGAGCCGCGGATGAGCATTTTTTCTGCAAACGAGTGGACTTTAGCGCCATGTGAAGCGAAAGGAAAATATGAATGAACAAGAAAAAGAAATTACAAGCAATATATCTGATGATACCGTTTGCAATCGCCGTCATCACCTGTCTCATTGTCAATTATGCAGTGGATCAGCAGTTTACCTGGTCTCTTCTTGTGACAGGCAGCTGTGTTTACGCCTATCTGGCTTTGTTTGCGCTGCTATTGGGCGGCAAACAACGTCTGCTGTGGACCTATGCGGTAATTTGTGTCTTCATTGTGCCCTATCTCTATCTGATAGAATGGACAGCGAATCTGTATTTGCCAGATCCAATCTTTTGGGTGCTTAAATTGGGAGTGCCCTCAGTGTTATCTGGCTTGTTGCCTGTGGACTGATCGCTTTGATTCGCAGAATAACCCGTGCCAACTTCTGGCTGATCGCAGGCCTCAGCATAGTGGCCTTTTTATATATCAGAAAGGCTGACCAATTCCATGGTGGATGGCTTTGTCGGCAGCAACGAATCCTGGCAATTATCCGAACATTTTCCACTCATCTATCTAGGGCCGGCAGCGATCCTGATTTTTGTCGGTTTGACTCTTGCGATGATACGACATACGAAAAAGCCGCAAGGTGAGGTCGGATTGAACAGTGAAAGAACAGAAGGGTTCTTCTTGTCTTTGAGGCAATGAGAGGCGCGAAGAGATTCGCGCTTTTTGACGCTCACTTAAGCGTCATTTTTCTGCCGCAAGCCATTGCCAAGAACTTGATGCTGACCGCTTCGTCTGCTGGCGCTTTCCGCAAAGACTGCGCCGCCGATAATCAGGATACCTCCTAATATCTGCATGAGAGAGGCTTTCTCCCAGCAGGATTACGGAAAAAGATGACTGCGGACAGCGGTTCTAAGTAACCGCAGATTGAGACCGTACCTACGGACAGTTTCTGAATCGATGAAAATATAAATAACAGCCGACACCCGTATTTACGATGCCGATCATCAAAATCGGCAGCAGATTTTCCGCAATGGAGCCGAAGTGGACTCCCTGTTTCGCCAGCGTGAATAGGAACACCGTCAAGAAACTGGCGCCCAGCTGGTACATTGCGTTTTCAAGCCCCGTGATGCTGCGGGCTTTGCTGGAGATGACCAGAACGGCATAGAAAACGGCTGATAAAATGGCATAGAACAGACCTTTGGTGAGACCGCTTTCAAGCTGCGCTGCCGTTAATTAAGAGCATGCCTGCCAGCACGATAACCATGCCGATTATTTTAACTGCGGACAGTTTCTCGTGGAAGATGAAGGGGACAGCGCCATGACGATGACGGGACCACAATAGTAGATCAGCGTCGAAATGCCAACACCCACCCGTACATAAGCCTCGAACAAGACCAGCCAGCAGGCGCCCATGGCTGCACCGGAGAGCAGGAGATAGAGGAAGTGTTTTCTGTTGGCGGGTATCTGAGGACGGCCTTTGTAATTACAAAGAGCAGCAGCAGAAATGCGCTGCCGATCAGTGTTGGGAAAAAGACAATTTCATTGCTGGCTAAAAGGATGTGGCTGGCAACGAAACCGTTGGATCCGAAAAAGCAGCAGGGCGACGAGATATTTTAAAAACGCGGAGTTCATTTTCATCAGATTAAGTCCTTTCTCTTGCTTCTGGCATTTTTTAGTGTATCATTCTCTATAAGATTACAAAAGTGAATTTTTCTCATGAACATAATAACAAAAATGGATGGAAAATGGATACAAATTTACAGAAATATATGGCCTTTTAAAAACCGTTGAATATGGAAGCTTTTACTAAAGCAGCAGAAGTGCTGCACTACTCGCAGTCAGGCATCAGCCGCATGATCAGCGACCTGGAGAAAGAGTGGAACTTATCAGTTTTGGAGCGGGGGCGAAGCGGCGTCAGGCTTACCTCTGATGGGGTAAAATGCTGCCTTTCGTGCAGAACGTGTGCAGAGAGTACCAAAATCTGCAGGACCAAGTTGATCAGCTGCAGGGGCTGGAATCAGGACTGATTCGCATCGGTACCATTTCCAGCATCGCCACGCACTGGCTGCCGTCAGTAATCAAGGCGTTCCAGAAAGATTATCCCAATATCGAGTATGAATTGCTGTCGGGAGACTACGGCGAGATTGAGGAGTGGCTCCTTGCGGGAAGGGTGGACTGCGGTTTTCTTTTTGCTGCCGGCTTCTGCAGAACTGGAAATCACCCCCTGAAGCGGGATGAGATGATGGTGATTATGCCGCAGAATCATCCCCTGGCAGATTGCGAATCCTTTCCAATCAAAGCGTTGGAAGAAGAACCTTTATGCTTTTGGAACGGGGAGAAAAGTCTCAGGTGTCTGAACTTTTGCGGCAGAGAGGTCTGCACCCCAAGGTGCGTTTTATCACTTTGGACGATTACGCGATCATGTCCATGGTAGAGAGCGGTCTGGGCATCAGCATTCTCCCTAACTTGATCTTACAGCGGACGCCCCTATCACATTGTAAAAAAATCCCTGGAGGAGCCCGCTTACAGGGATCTGGGGCTGGCCATGCGAGACAGCAAATCGGCCTCTGCTGCTGTGAAGCGATTTTTGACATACGTATTGAAGGAGACAAATCATGGAATCATTGAAAGAATTATATAGAATCGGAAGGGGCCGTCCAGCCCCCACCATAGCGCCGACCAAGGCGGCGGAACTTTTTGCGGAAGAGAACCTGCAGCCGCCCGATTTAAGGTTACTCTCTACGGTTCCCTCATCGAAAACTGGCAGAGGCCACATGACTGACACGGCGATTCTCGACGTCCTGGGACATGAGAAGTGCGAAATCGTCTTCAGTGACAAACCTGATGAAGAACTGCCTCATCCTAACACCATGGTCTTTGAGGCTTTTGCCGTTGACGGCGGTGCAATGGCGCTGATGGAGGTCTACAGCGTAGGTGGCGGCCGCATCGTCATCAAAGGCCGTCCCGCTGAGAAGGCGCGAGACGTTTACAAACTGTCTACTTTGAGAAATCAAAGCATATTGTGAGCAGAACCACATGCGAATCTGTGACTATGTTTACGAGACGGAAGGGGAGGGTCAATCAAAGAATATCTGACTGCAATCTGGCAGCGGATGAAGCAGACCATTGAGGCAGGCCTTGCAGCAGAGGAATCCTCCAGGGAGGGCTGGAAGTGCAACGGAAAGCCCGCTATCTGTATCGCCAAAACCACATTGACGAGAGCCCGCAGACCCGGGAGAATCGTTTGGTCTGCGCATTTGCCTATGCTGTCAGTGAAAGAAAAATGCCGACGGCGGCATCATCGTCACGGCGCCCACTTGCGGCGCCAGCGGCGTTTTTGCCAGCCACCTTGTACTACATGCAGCAGCATCGCAGACTGCCGGATGAAAAATCATCGATGCTTTGGCTACAGCTGGCATCATCGGCAATCTGATCAAAACAAACGCATCGATCAGCGGCGCAGGAGTGCGGCTGCCAGGCCGAGGTAGGCAGCGCCTGTTCTATGGCAGCGGCAGGACTGGCAGACTTTTTGCCATGGAGATCGATCAGATTGAATATGCGGCTGAAAAAAGCAATGGAGCATCATCTGGGCTTGACCTGCGACCCCATCAGCGGCCTGGTGCAGATTCCCTGTATCGAAAGAAATGCGGTGGCAGCCATGCGGGCGATTAACGCTTTGAGTCTGGCTAACTTTTTGACCCATACCAGGAAGATTTCCTTTGATGTGGTAATAAAGACCATGTACGAGACAGGCCGGGACCTGTTCAGTAAAACAGAGAAAACCAGCGAAGGCGGTTTGGCAAAGACTTATTTTGAGTGAAAATAAACGAGCCGCAGTTTGGGCGTCTGCGGCCCGTTCAATCACCGTAACTGATATCTTGCGATGAAATTGGATACTTAACCCGCCTCCTTTCCCCTTTTGCTGTGGTGATGTCTTCATTGTACCACCATCAACCAGATCTGTCCTAGACAGAACCTTACAGTTAACTTGCATTTTGAAAGGAACGAGAATCATGTCACGTAAAAAGAACATATACTGAGCCATTATTCAAGAGAAATTGCTGAAATCAAGGCGGCCAGTCTCTATAAAGAAGAACTGCCCATCACCTCTATGCAGGGCGGGCGGTGACTTTGGCGGACGGCAGAAAGCTGCTGAATATGTGCGCCAACAATTATCTCGGACTGTGCGACCATCCGCGGCTGATCAAGGCGGCAAAAGATACTTACGATGCCAAGGGTTACGGCATGTCCTCTGTGAGATTTATCTGCGGTACCCAGGATATTCACAAAGAACTGGAGCAGAAAAATCAGTCAATTCTTTGGCATGGAGGATGCGATTCTCTACGCTTCTTGTTTTGATGCCAACGGCGGCCTCTTTGAGACGATTCTGACCGAAGACGACGCTGTCATCAGCGATGAACTGAACCACGCGTCTATCATCGACGGTGTGCGGCTTTGCAAGGCAAAACGCTACCGTTATAAGAACAACGACATGGCGGACCTGGAACAGCAGCTGATTGCGGCGGAGCAGGCAGGCGCCAGAATCAAGCTGATTGCCACCGACGGTGTCTTTTCCATGGACGGCATTATCGCCAACCTGGCGGGAATCTGCGATCTGGCAGACAAGCATGACGCCCTCGTCATGGTGGGATGACAGCCACGCCGCTGGCTTTGTCGGCGAAACCGGCAGGGGGACACCCGAATACTGCGGCGTCAAGGGGCGCATCGATATTCTGACAGGTACGCTGGGCAAAGCCCTGGGCGGCGCCTCCGGCGGTTATACGGCCGCACGCAGAGAAAATCGTAGAACTTCTCCGCCAGAGGAGTAGGCCGTACCTCTTTTCCAACACCTTGGCCCCGTCCATCGCGGGAGCCAGCCTGGAAGTATTCAAAATGCTGGAAGAAAGTACACAGCTTCGCGATCATCTGGAGAAAATCACTGCTTACTACCGCCAGGCATTGACGGCGGCGGGATTTGATCTTATTGAAGGAAGCCATCAATCGTGCCGGTGATGCTCTACGATGAGGAATTAGCTGTAGAATATGCAAATCGTATGGTGGGAAGGGCGTCTACGTGGTTGCTTTCTCCTATCCTGTCGTGCCGAAAGGAAAGCGAGAATCCGTACTCAGGTATGTGCCAGTCATACGAAAGACGATATTGATTTTATCGTAAACGCCCTGATAGAGACCCGCGCGGAAATCGGCAGATGATGACGACAGGCATATTCCTTTTAAAATGGAATGAGTGTCGCACAAGATAATCTGCAAAATCGTCGTATTTTTCTGCTGCATTGAGATAAGCCGCATAGGCGTGATACAGTGCAACAGTTTTTCTGATGAAAGGCTCTTCGTCGATTGAAAGCTTGCGGCAGATTTCTGCGAATTCCGCCAGATCCTGGATCATGGCAGGCAGAGCGGATGGTTCCGCAAAATCCATACCGTTTAGGATGCCGTAAGGCACTTCGTGAATAGAGAACGCAAAATACCGTCTCAAGAGGAAGTATTTGTGCTGCAGAGCCGCTTGATTTTGCGGCTCGCGGTTTAAATCATATCGGCCAGTTGGTACGGATTATAGCGATGTCCGTCTCGCACAAAAAGATTTCAACAAAATCCTCCGCAGTTCCAATTTCAAAGGCAGGTTTCGCCTGACTGTTTTCAAATAAAAGCGGAGGCCGTCGATGTTTCCTTTTTCCATATCGGCGAGGACAGCGGGTACTATCACTTTTATTGCAGAATGGCTTTCCCAGTGGTAAAGCGGCGTGGGCTTTCTGGAAGGCATATAATTCTGCAATACTGACAATATCGTCACAGGGCTGATGCAGCCAGTTCATCAGAGCCTGATGCCGTTCTTTGCGCTGTTTTTGCCAAGCGGTTTATCTGGGAACTAAGTGCAGATTGCCAGATATTCCTGCAAGATGGGCTGTTGTGTCTGGTAACTCGTCATAATTGAAAGATTTTCTCCTCACAGTATCTACAATCATTATATGGTTTCTTTTTTTCCTTACCGTCAACAGCGGAGGGATACGACAATTATGGTAGTCTAAATGCGTAAGAATGTGGTAAAAAATAGAGTTATGAAAGAAGGTGTTTATTTGAAGAATAAGAATACATCCAAGTTCATCAGCTCGCTGATCTATGCGGCTCTGGGTTTGGTTTTTGATCGTATATCCTACTCTGATCGGAGAGACGATTTGTTGGATGCTGGCGGGGCCGCAGCGGCCATGGGTGCGGTCAACCTGATCGGCTATGCCATGAGTAAGGGAGACGCACCATCAGACGAAAGCTCTGACGGGCTGGCGACAGGCATCGTCCTGCTTCTCTTGGCGGTGTTCATCGTCATCAAATCGGAATTCGTCATCTCCATCATTCCTTTTGTCCTCGGATTTATGATTACCGTCAAAGGCGTCGTCGGCGTGCAGAGTGCCATCAATCTGAAACGATTCGGTTATGGCAGCTTTAAGGGGGCCTCATCGCTGCTGTTCTGGTCATGGCCTTCGGCATCGTCATGATGATGAATCCATTCTCCACGGTAAAGTTCTCTTCACCATGATCGGCATCGGACTGCTGGTCAGCGGTGTCGGCGATATCGCAGCGAATATCATGATGACCAGGGAAATGAAGAAGTTCAAGGATGACTGAGAACGAGTGCAGATCAAGAGAGCCGTATCACCATCAAAAGTTGCTCTTGCTAGGAACTTAAAAATAGCATATACTGGTAACAAATGAATTGCTATCATTAGACAGGGGACAACGTATGGAAGAAAAGCTATCTGATAAGATTTATGCTGAAATCCGCAATGGCATCATTGACGGGGAGTATTCTGCCAGAGACTTCCTCAGCGAAGCGCAGGTTGCGAAGAAGTATGGGGTCAGCAAGGCACCGGTCAAGGAAGCGCTGCACATTTTGGCGGATCAGGGTTATCTGATCAGCTATCCGAGGCGGGGTTATATGATTAACACCTATTCTGATGAAGAGCTGGACAAGATACAAGAAATCCGCAAGACCTTGGAAGCGCTCTGCGTCCGTCTTGCTATCGCCAAAGCAAGCGACGAGGAACTTGAAGAGCTGCGCTTTTATCGGGATGGAGAGACGCGCGCCCTGGACCCGAGAGAGACTGTCAATTTCAAGTTTCACATCGGACTCGCCAGGCTGTCGGGGAATGAATTTTGGTGGATACTCTGATTCCACTGGTTATCAAGGCGTCGATGAACAAAATTAACTGTGAAGCAGATATCGACAATTTTGATAAGATTATTGATGCCATGCTGGCTCGCGATGAGGCGAAGGCGTTGCAGTATTTGGACGAGGATATCCGGTACCTCAAGCGGAAGTAATCATCATCCTATGCGCAGACATAAGAAAGAAAAAGAAGTGAAAATGGGACTGTACCAAAGCATAAGGCTGAGGTACAGTTTTTTAGTATTAGTTGTCAGAAAATTTGCGAAGAATAACGAAAAAACGTTGACAACTGATATCATCAGTGCTAATATCAAACAAACGATTATAGTGTTATCAGTGATGATATCAGAGAATTAAGAAGGAGAATTTGAACTTATGGAAACAAAAGAAAAAAAAGAAAATTGGTTTGATCGGAGCATTGCTGATGGGTATCGGCTGTATTGTCGGCTCCGGCATCTTTGGAACCCTGCCTACAGTCATAGCGGAATATGGTTCCGGCGTCATCTGGGCTCTGCTGGGAGCTGCTTTTGTCGTGGTACTGCGCTCCTTGTCCTTGATGTACACCAGCGCAGCCATCCCATCCAGTGCAGCACAGTTTATGTGGGCGGCCAAGCTGATGCATCCTTATGCCGGCGTATTCGTATCTCTATCATCAATTCTGATGCCGACCATGGTATCTCTGTTCGGCACGCTGTTCGCCATGTATTTTACGCCGCTCTTCCCGAGCCTTTCTATCAGCAATACGGCAGCGGCAGTGGGTTGTTGGTGGTATTTGCCGTCATCGCATGGTTTGAAACAAGACGGCAGTTTCGGTCAGCAATATCATGGTTGCCTTTTGATGATTGCAATTTTCTTGTACATCGTGCTCGGCCTGCCAAATCTGGATGCGGATAATGTCACCTTTGGAGAAATCATCAAACCTGGAATCGGTATCAGCAGTCTGGCAGCAGCAATCGGCGTATTGACTTCCTCCCTCTCGGGTGCAAGTTCTGTATCAGATTGCCGATGATGTGAAAAATCCAGGAAAAACTGTTCCTTTTGCCTTGGTTTTGTGCCCGGTAATCGTTGCTGTCGTCTATATCCTCATGGCGGTAGTCACCATCGGCGTGGTTCCATCGGCAGAAGTAGAGTCCCTGTCGCAGGTGGCGTCTCACTTTATGTCGCCGGCGCTGCTGACCTTCTTCATTATCGGGGGACCTATCTGCGGTATCATCATCGCTGGTTCCTGTCGCTCTTGCCTGTGTGGCGCTGTTTGAATTCTCTGCACGTGAAAAAGGTGTACCCGGCAATTCTGGCGAAAAGAAATAAACATGGCGTTGCATATTGGAGTCTGTTCATTGTCATGGCAATCGCCATCGGGATCTGCGCCACTGGCGCTACCTTCGGCGTAGTAATGACTGTGTTCTCCTTTTGCAACACCATATCCGAACTGCCGAACACGGTATCACCTTTATTTGCATATAAAAAGTATCCGGCGCTGTGAAAACTCCAGCGTGAAGATGGGCGTGCAGGTCGCCCGGTGTCTGGCGATTCTCACCTGCATCATCTGTCTCTATCTCAGCGTGCAGATGGCCCTGACTTTGGACTTCAAGACGGTAGCGCTGATTCTGGCAGTCTATGTAATTGGATACATATATTTCTTTATCCGCAAAGTACCTGAAGAACAAAGGTGAAGATTTGATGGAAGAACTGAGACAGCCTTATGCCTTGGGAAGAAAAAAAGCCTTCCTATCAATAAGAAATAAATGAAGAGGAGTATCATGATTGATTTTAGTAAGACGATAACTGACTTCCGGTCCCATGTCCCTGGCATTAGGGATTGGGCATATTTCGAGACGGGCAGCACCGGGTTTGTCCCGGACTTTGTCTATGAAGGCGTTCGCAGGTATATGGACGACAGATATTACAAGGCGGGAGATTCTGTGGGCATATGAAGATGAGACGGTGAGCACCCTGTTCATGCATCAGCGTTCCAAGGAAGCCCTCGCAGAGATGGTCCACTGCAAGCCGTCAGAAATCGCGTTTGGATTGAGTTCTACGCAGCTGTTCACTTTGGTCACGGAAGGCATCGATTATGCAGAAGACGATAACATCGTTACTGTACGGAAAGGCTGGATCGGCAGCCGTTTTTGCCTGGCAGAAACGAGAGGCGGAAGGTCTGGAAATTCGATATGTTGAACCGGAGGGACGGCAGGATGACGGCAGAGCGGATTGCAGCTCGCTGTGATGAACATACCCGCGCTGTTTCTGTCAATTTGGTAGAAAGCAATACGGGATATCGGCTCGACATGGATGCTCTGGGGGCGGTTCTGTGCTGAAAAGAATATTTTGCTCTACGTCGATGGTGTGCAGGCGCTGGGTGCCCTGGAGGTAAATGTGGAGAAGTGGAATGTCGACTTTCTCGTGACAACGATTACAAGTGGATGATGAATTTCTGCGGTACGGGCTATGCTTACATTAGTCAAAGGTACAGAAGCGCATTCGTCACTGGGGGCAGGCTGGATGTCGGATACAGACCGTTTCAATACCGCAAAGGATCGCCTGGATTTGAGAGCTGACGCAGGCCGTTTTGAAATCGGTCACCAGCATAACGATGGGATTTACGGACTGGGTCTTGTAGCCATGCAGAACAACCGCCTGGGGCTTTCCAACATCGAAAGCTATGTCTGCGGCCTGGCGGACTATTTCTGCAGCAGGGTGGAGGAGACGGAGGGATTCGGCTCAGTTACGATTTCCCCAGGAAAAACCGCTGCCAGATCGTGGTTGTGAAACTGGAAAAGAGCCTCCAGGTGTCGGAAAAAGCCTTTGAAGCGGCAAGGTCTGCGCCCCGATTGGTTCCCCGGACGAAAACGGGGAGGAGAAATGCGGATCAGCCTTCACTATTACAATAACCGAGAAGATATAGACCGCTTCATTGCGGTTCTGAAGAAAGGAGTCTGAAGATGAATGAGATTGAAAAAAATCTTGAGAATTTAGGAATTACATTGGATGCAGGACCGGAGCCGATGGCGAACTATGTAAGCGTACAGAGGCAGGGGATATCTGGTTTTCTCTGGTGCAGGTCCTTTTGAAAACGGAAAACCAGCAGTGTTTGGCAGGCTGGGTGAAAATATGACAACTGAGGAAGGCTATGACGCTGCAAGGCTGGCTGGTATCAATCTTCTGGCCATCTTAAAGAGGGAGCTGGGCGGCGATTGGAATCGCCTGGAGCAGATTATAAAAATCCAGGGATTTGTCAATAGTGCATCGGACTACTTTGAACAGCCTGCCGTTATCAACGGTGTGTCCGACCTGCTTGTAGAGGTATTGGGCGACAGAGGACGTCATGCTCGTACAGCGGTGGGCGCCAACGTACTGCCATTCCGCATTCCGCTGGAAGTGGAAATGATTATCAAAGTGAAATATTAACGCGGTTTTGTCAATAGCAGTATGCACCGCCTGTGCCATGTTTTGATTAGAAATCACTAGGAAATTGCGTGAATGGCATGATGGAAGGAGAGGACTCATAGTGCGACTAAATTTAGTTGTAATGTGAGTCCTCTTATGTTATGCTAAAACAAAGGAGGACGTATACGTGGGAAAAAGGAAAGCTAATCGAGAGGCTTCGGAAACCAAAAGACTTTACCTTTGCTGAAGCAGAGACTTTACTAGGGCTTTTAACATATAGGCGTTCTAATATGGGGAAGACCAGCGGTTCAAGAGTACGTTTATTAGTAACAACCATGCTGCGATTTTATTACATAAGCCTCATGGGCGGAAAAGAACTGCTAGAGTATCAAGTCAAGCAGCTGTTAGAAATTTTGGAGCAGGAGGATTTGTTATGAAGAACACGATGGAATATAAAGGCTATATAGGAAGTGTGAAATTCTCGGAAAAGATAATCTCTTTTTGGGAAAGTTATGGGAATCCGTCCTTTTTGCTATCCCTATGAAGGCACGACTGCACAAGAATTGGTTGCAGACTTTCATGAAGCTGTAGATGACTACCTTGCGTTATGCAGAGAAGAAGGCACGGAACCGGAGACTGCATACAAAGGCAGTTTCAATGTGAGGATTTCTCCGGAACTTCATAAACAGGCGGTTATTTATGCCCAAGGGAGTCAGAAATCCTTAAACAGTTTTGTTGAGGAGGCCATAGCCGCTTATGTGGCAAAAGAGAGAAATTTAATACAGGATATATGGCAGGTACTGATGGCATTGCAACTTACGATAGCCGTCTGCCTTCAGAGCGTGCATTTTAGATCAGAGAAAGAGGTATGACATGAAAAAAGAAAAAATTAGGTTTAGGATCCATATCCCTGTTGCTTGTCATTGTGGCTGTCCTATGGAGTTACAACATTTCTGGTTACTGTTTAGGAGATCAGGTTCTCCATGCTCTTAACCTGTCTGCCTGGTCCAATGAAGCGGCAACACCTGACCAGACACTTTCCATAGTGCCTTTTGGACATCAGGCACAAGGTGTGCATTACACCGTATTCTATGCACTGATTCTGCTTGTACCGGCGTTTCTGCTTGCCATAAAGAACAAAGACCATCTGTTCGCCAAAGTTGGAAAGTGGACCTCGCTGATTCTCACTTTGCTGCTGCTGATCAGCCCGCTGTTTATGATTCTTTAATCATAGATTGCAGAGAAAAGGAACTCGATATGTACGAAAGAATGCTCGATAAGCAAAATGAACCGACCATAGCCGAAATGACGGCGTATTGCGGTGAGAACGGAGAACTGTTTGCTTTGTTGAATGAATGGCTGGCCCAGACATATGGCACTGTGCAGAAACCCACTTTTCCCTATGGCAATCATTATGGATGGGGAATCGCCCACAGAAAAAAAACAAAAATTGATGTGCAACATCTTCGCTGAGAAAAACGCTTTTTACGGTGATGATGAGATTGTCAGAAAAACAGTTTCAATCGGTCTATGAACAGGTGCAGGCATATACGAGAGAATATATCGACAATCAGTACGCCTGTGGCGACGGCGGCTGGATTCATTATCGGATCACGTGCAGGGAGCATTTCGATGATATTCAGAAGCTGTTAGCTGTCAAATGTTCATAATACCAAAGATGATATAGGAGGATATCTATGATAGAGATCAGGAACGAAGAGGAACGCGACTATAAGAAGGTGGAGGAAGTCACTAGGGCGGCTTTTTTGGAATTTGTATGTTCCTGGATGCGATGAACACTATTTGACCCACATCATGCGGTCTCATGAAGATTTTTATACGAGATCTTGATTTTGTCATAGAAGTCGATGGCGAAATCGTCGGAAACATCATGTATACCAAAGCAAAACTCATAGATGAGAGTGGGGAAGAAAAAGACATCCTCACCTTTGGACCGGTCTGTATTTTGCCGGAGTATCAGAGCGGGATACGGAAAAAATCATCGAACATTCCTTTGATAAAGGCGGCTGCTCTCGGCTTTGATGTGATCGTGATCTTCGAAATCCTGGCAACTATGTAAGCCGCGGCTTTAAGAGCTGCAAAAAGTACAACATTTGTGTGTCGGATGGAGGATATCCGGCGGCTATGCTGGTAAAAAGAACTGAAACCCGGCGCTTTGGATGGACGCAAGTGGATTTACCATCAGAGTGCTGTATACGAGATAGATCAGAGGAAGCACGGCGATTTGATGACAGCCTGGAAAAATGGGAGAAGAAACACCTGCCATGCCAGGAAGAATTTTATATCCTCAGCCATGCCATCCTCAGTAAGGTAAAATAGAAAACGAAAAGGCGCGCCTTGCTTTCCGGGAATACCCCGCATGCCATGGGCAGCGCCTTTTCTATTGAATGCTACTTTGTAATCGGTGCGGTCTGCTCAGCCAGCCATTCTGCGATCTCTTTACTGACCAGCGGCGTCAGCGTCTCCTGAACCTGCCTTTTATGGTAGTTGTTGAGATATTCCAGTTCCTCGTCAGTGAGGCGGTCCGGCAAAATCGCTTCCCGATCAAATGGACAGAGGGTGATGGTTTTCAAAGGCGTACGACGGCTCCACGCAGAGCAGTTCGTTTTCCAGCCTGATGCCATATCTTCGATGTAGACGCCCGGCTCGTCGGATGTGATCATGCCGGGATAGGGACATCTGGTTCCCTTCGGGCTGATGATCACTGCGGCCCCTCATGGCAGCTGAGGATGTGGCCGACGCCGTGTCCTGTGCCGTGATTGTAATCCAGTCCCATATCCTTCAGCGGTTTCCTGGCGATTTCGTCAGTTGTGCGCCAGTGGTGCCTGCGCTGAACTTTGCCATAGCCAGGTCGATATTGCAGCGCAGGACGGCGGTGTAATGCGCTTTCATCACATCGGTAATTGGCCCCAGCGCTATAGTTCTGGTGATATCGGTGGTACCATCCTCATATTGGCCCCCCGGAGTCTACCAAAGGAATCCCTCCGGACGCAGTTCCTTATCGGTTTCTGGAGTAGGATCGTGGTGGATGATGGCACCGTTTCCTGCATAACCGGAAATGGTACCGAAGCTCAAGTCGAACCAGCCTTTCTGCGAACGTCTGCAGTTTTCCAGGTAATCGGCGGCGGAAATTTCGGACATCGGGACTCTGCCGATGGTTTTTTCAGCCAGTAAAGGAAATTGACCATGGCCACGCCGTCTTTGATATGAGCGTTTTTGTAGCCGCAATTTCTACCGGATTCTTCAAAGCCTTCATCAGCTTCCGCAGGATCGCTGTCGCTGATGATCTCCACAGAGTCAGGGATGGCGGCGGTGATGGCGTAGCTTGCGATTTCTTCATCCAGCAGAATCCTGCCCTTCTGCAATTTCCTCAAATCTTCGAAGATTTGCAGGTATGGGAAAAATTCTATGCCGTCAATGGCGAGGTCTGCTGAATCGTCCAGCACGTAGAGACTGGCGCGCTCCTGCTCGATCAGAGCAAAGGAGAAGAAGACCGGCGTATTGGCCACGTCGTTTCCACGAAGATTGAAAAGCCAGGCGATTTCTTCCATCTTGGTAATCAGATGATAGTCAGCGCCTTTTTCGGCCATGTAGCGGCGGACTCTGGAGAGCTTTGAAGAGGCTGACTCACCGGTGACGGACTCCGGAATTGCATAAATCTCAGAGCCGTCCAGGGTGGGGCGGTCAGTCCAGATCTCGCCGACGAGATCGATGTCCCAGCGTACCTTGAACTTTTTCTGCCAGTTGGCGGCCCATTTCGCAGTCTACCACTCTGCCGTCAAAGCCGAGGCAGTCCTCCCTTGTCAATGTAGCCTCCAGGTATTCTGAGATGGTCGGAACATCAGGCTGCCCCATCTTCATGAGGTCGATACCGGTGCCCTCGAGCTGTTTTGCAGCCTGCAGGAAATAGCGGCCGTCTGTCCACAGCCAGGCCTCACCCATGGTGATGATCAGGGTTCCGGCGGATCCTGAGAAGCCGGATATATTTTCTGCATTTAAAATAATCGTTGACGTATTCTGAACCGTGGTAGTCCGTCGTCGGAATCAGATAGGCGTCGATTTGGTTCTGCTGCATTTTCTGACGCAGATTGATGAGCTGCTGCTGTCTCATAAGTTTTCCTCACTTTCATTTAAACAAACTCTTTGGTACTTTTTGTCGATGACATAGGCGACGATGCCGATCATGATGCCGCTGGCGATTCCCGAAAACATCAATATCGGAAAATAGAGAAACATTTTCAGGTTAGAGACGACCAGGGCAGCACGAGGAGCTGACCCATGTTGGGCCACCGCCAGCCATGCTCACGCCTATCATGCTGAACAGATTGGTCTTCTTGAGCAGCCACATGACGCAAAGACTGAGAAATCCTCCCGCCAGAGAGTAGAGGGCTCCGAAAACCCCGCTGAAAAGCAGGCCGGAAATGAGAATGCGCAAGGCATTGATGGCAAAGGCATATCTGAAGTTCATCTCGTAGAGGGCGATGATGACCACCAGGTTGGCGATGCCCAGTTTGACGCCGGGAATTCCTGCGTTGAAAGGATGATCGCTTCTACATAGGAGAATATCAGCGCCAGGCAGGCAAACATGGATGAAATTGCCAATCGTTTTGTCCTCTGTGAATTCTTGCTAATTTGAGATTGCATCGAAGTCCTCCTCTCCGCCGGTGATTTCCACCATCACTTTGTTTGGCAGACAGACGATGCTCTGATTGGTCCTGCTGATCTTCCCGTCTTTGACGCAGACCTGGTTGCGGCAGTCAGAATAAGACATTTGCACAGTTTCGTCTTTTATGGTAATCTTATTGAGGCGGCCCCTTTGCCGGATTTCTACGGTCTGATTCTCGACCAGGCTGTAGGTGCCGTAAAGCTTGCCGTCTACAGTGACGACGACTTTCTGGCCCTGCGTTCCCGATGCGAGAGACCACCAGGACAGGCCCAGGCCGATCAAAATCAAAAGAACAAACAAAGCGATATCCGCTTTTTGATGATTTTAAACATGAAATACTCCTATTATGAGGTGCATATGAAAAAAATTTCTTACACTATTATTGACCATTTCTATGGTAACAACGCTTATTATATCACAGACCGCCTGTGCGGAAAGACTGAGAAGGTTGAAAAAAGACAGCTACTATATGGACACCATGTCGAATCAGTATCTATGACATGAAAGACATGGACGAGAAAAGGCAGAATCCGCCATTGATGCAGCCTTTGCTCTCTGCGCAGAGTACGAGTCTCTGATCAGCGTCACTCGAGAAGGCTCTGACATCTATAAGATCAACCACGCCAAAGGCGCGCCAGTGACCTGCGACCCCCGCACGATAGAGGTGATCAAAAAAGGTGAATACGGTGAACTGTCTGATGGCAAGTTCGACATCACCATCGGACAGGTGACAGACCTTTGGGACTTCCATGCGGAAGAGCCCGAGCTGCCATCTGCATCAAAAATCAAAGCAGCTTTGGCAGCGGTGGATTATCATCAGATCAAAATTGACGGCAATACGGTGACCATGGAAAACCCCTGCCGGAGAGATCAACCTGGGCGGCGTAGGCAAAGGCTATGTGGGAGACAAAGTCGCAGAGTTGCTGCAGGAAAGAGGCGTTACCAGCGCAGTCATCAATTTGGGCGGCAACATCATCGCTATCGGTGACAAAGATGGAGAGGATTTCAAAATCGGCATCACCAAGCCGTTTTCAGAACAGGACGAATTGATCGGATCTATGACAGTCAAAAATGCCACTGTCGTCACTTCCGGCACTTACGAAAGGTCTTTGAATAGACGGGAAGACTTATCACCACATTTTGGATGTAAACAGCGGCTATCCCGTGGACACCGACGTGGTCAGCGTGTCGCTTGTTTCGGACTCGGACGTTCTGGCGACTGTGATGCCATGTCGACCATCTGTCTGATATTGGGCGTCAAAGAAGGCGTCAAGTTCATCGAGAAAGTCGATGGCGTGGAGGCTGTATTCGTGGACCAAGACGGCAAGATCACGAAGACCCGCGGCATGGACACCTTTACGGAGGAATAGCGCATCAAAAATGTAGCAAATCCGGAAAACTTCGCATCAAAAATTTAAAAATTCAAAACGCAGATGTTAACGGATGATTCCTGCGCAGATGCGTTTTTTTTTTGAAAATCCTGTGTGATGTACTTTTTGAAAATGTCTATAATCTCCTGCGATGCAATTGCTGGGCGGAGCGTATACGGTATAGGGGGTATGCTCCGGGCATTCTGTACAATAAAGTTAGGCTTTTTGACGCTGTTCAGAAGGTTTGGCATAACACTGCAGCAATATCAGACACCATATCTCTATATATGCCCTGAGGCCGGCGAAGAATTGCTGCAGAATCCATGAATTTGCTGCGTCAGGTTACTTTTTTGGAGTTTGAAGGGCCTTTGCAGCGGAGAAATGGATAGGAAAATAACCGAAATCAGAGATACCCCCCTGTTGAGGTGTTTTGACAATGATCCGGTTACGCGGGGAATGCGCGGATATGCCCAAAAAAGCATAAGGTTATCGTAACAGGAGGTCATCCAGGGGCATTTTCGCTTCGCTTACTTAAGTTATTATCATTTTTGAAGCAGACTCTTTTTATTTTTTCACAAACCCCTTGACAACAGTTTTCTAATGGGTTATATTTAAGACGTAGTCTAGTTTGTTACTTGACTAACTAACTAGCGAAGAGGTGATAACATTGAACATCAATCCAAATACAGACAAAACCGATCTTCATTCAGATTGCGGAACAGTTAGAGATTCCATCTTTACCGGCGTATTTCCAGAAGAGACGAAGATCCCTTCCACCAACGAGATATCAGCGCTGTTGAACATCAATCCCCATACGGT
>VOFH01004338.1_pt1 | contig 41710 bp, 64 predicted proteins | sample 5384091 | NCBI WGS metagenome assembly VOFH01 (sample SAMN12384727, study PRJNA508395) | human gut metagenome | isolation source: healthy gut G | host: Homo sapiens
AATTCTTCAGTTACGCCCTGTTTTTCTGCCATCTGTTCCATAAGCATTTCCACCTGCTCTCTGCTCTCCTGATCAATTTGATTCAGGTGTTCCGTCAGCTTTCCAGTCAACAACAAATATTGATATTTTGCTAATCTGTGTTCCTTCAGAAACTGTTTCCTCAGCATTCCATATTTCCCATATATCGGTTCTTCTTCATTCAATACCAAATCCGGCAAATAATAATCTCCATGCAAAGTATAGCTTAATCCGTTCTTTTCATCATAAATGTGTGTTTCCATAATCTTATCTCTCCATTTCTCTGTTTTTTGATTTAGTTTTCTTACGCTGCTGATTCTCCATCTCGCTTTTTTTCATTCCCCATGCCAATCTTTCATGAATATTTCCCTTCGGCATTTGTTCCATCCGTCGCTTTTCTTCCAGGACTTTCTCGTTTTGAATATCCTGCTGTACTGCTGTATCTACAGTTTCTATTCCAAGAACACGCACAACACGATCATACCTATCAGAAACACCTTGTAATATATCTTTTTCTTCTGACAATTTCTGATTATCTTTACGTATATCATCCAGTTCTCTCTGAATAGCATTATATTTTTGTTTCACCTTTTGATATTTTCTCTTCCAACCTTCCACCTCTTTCGTAAGTTCTTTAACCTGAGCCGCCATTACAGCAACCTTATTCTTTATTTGAAGAAACAGTGGTTTAATTTTTTTATCTCGATAGGTTACTGCCCGTTCTAGCGTGCCCGCCTCCGGCAGTAACATTTTAACCGTTCCATATTCTTTGATTTCTTTGCTCACACTATCCATAATCGGTTGTAGCTGTTCTCTGCGATCTTCCAGGCTTTTTAGTTCTTTTTCTGCGCTCCCTGCCTTTTGTTCTGCTTCTTGCTTCGCCTTGATTGCCTGTTCCTTATCGTCTTTTAAATTCTGGATATCTGCTCTGGATTCTGCAATTTGTGCTGTTAATTCTTCTTTTTCAGCAGTTAGATGCTCTTTCTCCTGCTCCAATTCCTGTACTTCCTTTTTCCGTTCTTTTTTCTTGAAGTTATAGACATCCAGATGTTCCTCATGAGTACCTTTCTGTTCCCATTCAATTCCATACTGCTTTGCAGTCTCTGCCAGAACTTCTTTTTCATGATTTATCCACTGATTCAGTTCCGTATCATGCTTATTTCCACCTTGAAATCCAAGACTTTTTAATGCCTGTTTCAGTGAAACTCTGGTATCCATTCCTTTTCCTTTCCAGTCCGTCACATAAGGAATAAAATCAATATGGAGATGTGGAGTAGCCTCATCCTGATGCAGATAGCAACTAAATACCCGAAGTGTCGGATTCCGTTTCTGGAAATCTTTTACATACTCATCCAGTACGTTTACAGCCAGATCTCCTGCTTCTGTTCCAACAGCCATATCTTCTCGGTTTCCAATCTGGAAAATCACTTCATGGAACAACTTTTCCTGTTTTCCTTGGCGAATCTTTTCATAATAATTTGTAATCTGCCGATCTTTTCTTTTCCCGACATTATACCGTTCTACAGCTTCATCAAACAGCTCTTTATAGACTTCTTTCAGATTCTCATTCCGGTAACAAATATTTAATTGCACTCTGTCTGGATCAACATTTTCTGCTATAAAATCTCGTCTGTTATGAGCCAGAGACCCTGTCCCGATCATACCACTGATTGTTCGTTTCATCGTCATATTCCTCACCCCGCTTTCTAAAACCAGTGCCAGACATGGCACATAAATTTGTATCTTTGCCAGCTATAGTATAAAGAAATATTCGCCGGATACGGCGGTTTTGTTACTTTTTGTCAAAAGTAACGCAAAAGCACTTTCGACAGCCGTACCGTCCATCAAAAGTACCCTTGCGCCCTCCGGGGGTACAGAGACCTTTACTCCGGTATCCTTGCCCGAATATATTCCAAATCACCACAATACGGTGTCCCTACAAGATACCATTCTCTTGCAGGATTCATTTCCATTCTGGTCTGAACCCATTCATCATCAAGCAACACTTCCAGGCATTCTCCACAGTGAAATCCTGTATCAATCCATAGATCTGATGATAATAATCCATATCTTTTGTTATAACTGTTATATCCTAATCTTCCTTCTCTCATTGTGCCAATCTCCTTTCATCTACCGTTTCCGCAGGGGCGCCCTGAATCAGGGCTCCCTTTTGAAAATTCTCTTCTACGCCAGTCAACTCCCGACTACACCTTACCAACATTCTCCTTGTCTGCTATCTACAGGTGCGTGACACGCTCCTGTAATAAAGTGTTCAGAAAGAACCTTTACCATCGAAAGTTCTCCGGTATTCCCCGTCTGTCCAGATATTCCTTCCGGAACTTTTCTCTTTCTTCTTCCGTTGGTGCTGTTTTGGATTTGCTGTATACTTCACGATTCACCATTGCATCCAGTTTTTTCTCCAATCCCAACCGTATTATTTCTTCACCATCGTAGTTATCCATCAAAAAATATTGCAAGAGCTGAAAGAATAACTCGTATGGAATCTGTACACTTTTATTTTGCATCTATTCTCCTTTCAAGGTAGCAAGATCCCCTCTTCTTAAGAAATGGTAATCTTGCCATCTTCCATTTTTATTCTGGCAACATCCAATACCATTGCTTTCCACGTTTTACGGAATCAATTTCAAGTTCCCGTTTGGCGTTCCATAGCGTTTTACTTTTAATTCCTCTGGCTTCTGCTTCTTCTGCAATTTTCTTCTGAGTCATTCCTCCATTTGCCAGTATCTCAAGGAGAAATTCTTTTGCTTTCCGACTTTTCTGTCCTCTTCCGTCTCCATTAAGAAGTTCATCGGCACTGATATCATATTCTCCAATCCATTCAAACCCATTATTCTTATCCAGTCTGAATGCAATGGACGTTCCTTCCGGTGCAAGAGAACTCTTCGTATGACATACCACTCTTACTTCCGGTTCATCTTTCACTCGCCCGACAATCAGGACACTTCTTGCAGCAGCCTGAAAATCAATGGAGCCAAGTCCTCGATAAGAAGATTTGCCGTTGCTGTTTTTGTTCATATGACCGATTAAAATAACTGCACAGTGATATTTTTCTGACAGCACTGCGATACGCTTCATCAGTGGTCTGATCTCATTTGCCCTGTGCATATCTACGTCCGCTCCCAGAAAGCCCTGTATCGGATCAAGAACAACCATTTTTGCTTTTGTCTGCACGATTGCTTCTTCCAATCTGACATCTGCCATTGTCAGTGGCTGGTCACTGTCATCAATCACCAGCACCTTTGAACAATCTGCACCTGCAGCAAGTAATCTGGGTTTGATAGTATCTCCAAGTCCATCTTCTGCTGTCTGATAGATTACATTTACAGGTGACACAGAAGACTGTTCCTGCATATTATCTTCAGCATCTAAATCTTCATTCTCACTATCGACTTCATCACTTCGTTTTTCTTTTGTTTTCGTTTTATCAGTAACAGGAAGAATCGGCTCTCCTCTGGTCAGTTTTGCAATAATCTGAAGTACCATCGTTGTCTTGCCTTCTCCTGGATCTCCCTGTATAATGGTCACTTTTCCATAAGGAATAAACGGATAAAGCAGCCATTCTACCTGTTCCACCTCTACTGAATCCATATTGATCAGTTTCAGTTTTGGTTCTATTCTACAATTCTCAATTTTATTTTTTTCATTCATATTCATTCCATCATCTCCTCCTGCCCTTCCGGGCAAGTCTCTGATGAACAGATATTCGGGAATTGTCGTATTTCCCGATTCGTGATATACTGAATCTGCCAAGATGGTATATCAGTGAATCTGATTATCAGAGAACTTGCTCAGATTATTTATCTGGGCTTTTTCTTTTGCCTTTTCAACATTCATCTCTTTCTTCTCCCAATCCGGTAACAGCATTTCCATTTTCATTATCCAGAAGATTTGCAATCTTTCTCTGCTGATTTGGATAAAGATGTCCATAAGTGTTCAATGTGATACGAATATCTTTATGACCTAATCTGTCCCGAATCAATAACGATTCCACACCTTTCTCAATAAGATAAGCCACATGGCTGTGCCTGATATCATGCACTCGAATTTTCTTCACTCCTGCCAGCTCAATCTGCCGTTTCATCTTATGCTGTACCGCTTCCTGAACAACCGGAAATAATCTTTCTGTATCCGGCATTCCGTAATGACCATCTACAAATTCCTTAATTTCCTCTTTCAGAAATTCCGGAATTTCGATTGTCCGAAAGGACTGTTTTGTTTTCGGTTCTGTGATAATATCCTGCATTCCTGTCCGGTAATAAGTCTTATTGATACTAAGCTGATTCTTTTCAAAATTGATATCAGCTTTTGTAATCGCAAGCAGCTCCCCGATCCTGCATCCAGTCCAGAACAGCATCTCAAACATAAGATAATATCTTGTTCCCGGCTCCATTGTCTGTATAAACTGTTTGTACTCGTCCAGTGTCCAGAAGTTCAAACTTCTTGAATCTGAATTTCCCATTCGTTTCACTTTCTTGCATGGATTAACCGGCAAGTCATAGATTTTAGCTGCATGTGTAAACAGACTGGTCAACTGATTCTGAATCATTCTCAGATAAGAATCTGAATAGCCTTTTTTCTGAATTTCATTCTGCCACTGAATAATCTGTGAAGCCTTGATTTCACTCATCATCTGATTTCCGAAGTATGGAACGATATGCTGTTGCATCATATATCTTTTATTTTTGATTGTTCGATCTTTCAGATCATTTTGTTTGTCTGAAAAATAAATCTCAATAAAATCGCTCAGCTTCATATCCATACTTCGCTCATTGCTCAACTTTTTGCTTCGTTCAAACTCCAATGCTTCTCGCTTTGTTTCAAATCCACGCTTTCTGCGTTTTTTCTTCTCACCCATGACATTTGTCTCAAACCACTGGGCTGTCCATTTTTTTGTGTCTTTTTCTCTGTAAGCCATATTGATCCTCCCTAATTTTCTGCTATTTCATAGCCATACATCTTTTTTGCCCAAAACGCCTTTGGTATTCTTCCAGCCATCGTAATATATCCCTGTGCAGATAATTCTTTATTCATAGCTTTCACCAGTTTATAGGCATGAGATTTTGAGCAGTTTAATTCCTGTGCCACTTCATCAGCACTCATCATATAATTGTAACTTGCCATATTGCCTCCTCCTTTCCTCTCCAGATATAGAATACGTTTACTGTATTTCTATATCTGTACGATTTTCGTAAATTGATAATATCATGTATTTCTATCGTTGTCAATATTTCGTAAACACATTTTTACGAACTTCGTACATTATTTTTTCTTTATTTTATTCCACGTCTGTGTTATGATATTTTATAGATTTATGTTTTTCGTAATTTTCTAATATATGAAAAAGGAGGATTCTATGGGTGACGGTAAAAATTTAAAGAAATATCTTGATGAAAAAGGCACAAATGTCCGCATGCAAAGGCAACCGGAATCAGTGCTACAACCTTATATTCAATTATTCAAAAGATTCCAAGATTTCAACTTCAGTACCAGTAGTCAATACACCACGGTCAACACGACCAGAAGCAACTGTACCACGACCAGTGATTGTGAAGACGTCTTCGACAGGCATCAAGAATGGCTTTTCAACTTCACGCTTTGGTTCTGGAATGTATGAATCAACAGTATCCATCAATTCTTCGATAACCTTAACTTGTTCAGCGTCACCTTCAAGTGCCTTCAAAGCTGAACCCTTGATTACAGGAATGTCATCGCCTGGGAAGTCATATTCTGACAACAATTCGCGAACTTCCATTTCAACCAATTCAACCAATTCTTCGTCATCGACCAAATCAGTCTTGTTCAAGAAGACAACCAAGTAGTCAACACCAACTTGACGTGCCAACAAGATGTGTTCACGTGTTTGTGGCATAGGACCATCAGTTGCGGCAACAACCAAGATAGCACCGTCCATTTGAGCGGCACCAGTGATCATGTTCTTAAGTCATTTGTTCATGAATACAACGATGCTAAGGAACACCTACCTGACGGGACAGCAGGATTTGTGAGCCATAACACCATCTGTAGCAGCAACAAAGGATTGCACCATCCATTTGCACCATGGTCAACGTGTCCATGGCCTGGGCCAATGTTACAATGCGGTTTTGTTCTCTCAAACTTAGCTTTGCCATTTTAAAATGTCCTCCTTTCCTCTGGGCTTTATCAATGTATAGAAAATCTGTAGCTTTTAAACTTACTATTTTTAAAATAGAACCATGGTCAACGTGTCCGATGGTACCAATTTACAAGTTTTTCAAACTTAAACTTTGCCATTTTAAATTGTCCTCCTTCATTACAGTTGGCTCATTACTGAGAACATAGAGTGAATATCGATTTTAAACTTTATATCTTGATTATACAAACCAAGGATGCCGGCTTTTTTTAAACTAATTCAACTTACTGCTAAATCAGTAATTTTCTTTTTAGAAAGGAACTTTTTCCTGAACAGACTTTGGAACTGGCTCATATTTCTCAAAGAACATGGAGTAGTTACCACGTCCCTGTGTTCTGGAACGAAGATCTGTTGCATATCCGAACATTTCAGAAAGCGGAACGAATCCACGGATCATCTTACCTCCGCCGATATCATCCATACCTTCGATACGACCACGACGGGAGTTGATATCACCGATAACATCACCCATGTAATCTTCCGGAGTAGTAACTCGACTCTCATGATAGGCTCAAGAAGAATCGGAGCTGCTTTCTGCATAGCATCCTTGAATGCCAGAGAACCAGCAATGTGGAATGCCATTTCAGAGGAATCGACCTCATGATAGGATCCGTCGTATACATTTGCATGAACACCGACAACCGGAAGCCTCCCAGGATACCGGCCTTCATAGCTTCTTCGATACCTTCTCCTACAGCCGGGATATATTCCTTCGGAATAGCACCGCCGACAACAGTGGATTCGAATTTGTACAGTTCTTCACCGTTGGCATCCATAGGCTCAAAGTGAACTTTACAGTGACCATACTGTCCACGACCACCAGACTGTTTTGCATATTTGCTGTCTACATCAACAGCTTTGGTGATTGTCTCTTTGTATGCAACCTGAGGAGCACCTACGTTAGCCTCTACTTTAAATTCACGAAGGAGACGGTCAACGATGATATCCAGATGAAGCTCACCCATACCAGCGATAATAGTCTGACCAGTTTCCTGATCTGTATGAGCACGGAATGTCGGGTCTTCCTCTGCAAGTTTTGCAAGAGCCTCACCAAGTTTACCCTGTCCAGCTTTTGTCTTAGGCTCGATAGCAAGCTCAATAACTGGTTCCGGGAATTCCATGGATTCCAGGATTACCGGATGCTGTTCATCACAGATTGTATCACCTGTTGTTGTGAATTTGAATCCGATAGCTGCAGCGATATCACCGAGTAAACCTTATCAAGCTCCATACGCTTGTTAGCATGCATCTGAAGAATACGTCCAACACGTTCTTTCTTGTCCTTAGTAGCATTAAGTACATAAGAACCAGAATTCATTGTTACCGGAGTATACACGGAAAGTATGCCAGTTTACCAACAAATGGGTCTGTCATAATCTTGAATGCCAGTGCGGCAAATGGTTCTTCATCAGAAGAATGTCTCTCGATCGGGTTGCCGTCCAGGTCAGTTCCCTCGATTGGCAGGAATATCTGTTGGAGCAGGCATATACTCAAGGATAGCATCAAGAAGTTTCTGAACACCTTTGTTTCTGTAAGCAGAACCACAGCAAACCGGAACAGCTGTACACTCGCATGTCGCTTTTCTTAATGTTGCTTTCAGTCTTCAACAGTTGGTTCTTCACCCTCCAGATATTCCATCATTGAGATCGTCATCCAGTTCGCAGATCTTTTCAACGAGCTCTGTATGATAAAGCTCTGCATCCTCTTGCATGTCTTCCGGAATGTCAACGATGGAGATGTCATCACCTTTTTCATCGTTGTAGATGTAAGCTTTCATTTCGAATAAGTCAATGATTGCTTTGAAATCATCCTCTTTTCCGATCGGCAGCTGTAAGCAGATAGCGTTTTTTATCAAGACGAGTCTTGATCTGCTCTACTGCACCGTAGAAGTTTGCACCAAGGATATCCATCTTGTTGATGAATGCCATACGAGGTACATTGTAAGTATCGGCCTGACGCCATACGTTTTCTGACTGTGGCTCAACACCACCCTTAGCACAGAAAACGCCGACAGCACCGTCAAGTACACGAAGAGAACGCTCAACTTCTACTGTGAAGTCAACGTGACCTGGGGTATCAATGATGTTGATACGATGTTCCAGAGCACCTGGCTTCGGTTTGCAGTTCTCTTCCAGAGTCCAGTGGCAGGTTGTAGCCGCTGAAGTAATTGTGATACCACTCTCCTGCTCCTGTTCCATCCAGTCCATTGTTGCGGTACCTTCATGAGTATCACCGATCTTGTAGTTAACACCTGTGTAATACAGAATACGCTCTGTAAAGTTGTTTTACCCGCATCGATATGAGCCATGATACCAATATTTCTGGTACGCTCTAATGGATATTCTCTTCCAGCCAATGGGATTTCCTCCTATATTAGAAGCTGATAGTGAGCAAATGCTTTATTTGCCTCAGCCATTTTATGCATGTCTTCTTTCTTCTTAACGGATGCACCTGTGTTGTTCATTGCGTCCAGAAGCTCATTTGCAAGTCTTTCTTCCATTGTCTTCTCTCCTCTTTTACGAGAGAACATTGTTAACCAGCGAAGAGCCAGTGCCTGACGTCTGTCTGCTCTTACCTCGATCGGAACCTGATAAGTAGCACCACCGATACGTCTAGCTTTTACTTCAAGAAGTGGCATGATGTTGTTCATAGCTTCTTCGAAAACTTCGAGTGCTGGTTTACCAGCTTTTTCTTCGATTCTGGCGAATGCACCGTAAACAATTTTCTGAGCAACACCTTTCTTACCATCTAACATGATGTTGTTGATAAGTTTGGTAACCACTTTATTGTTGTACATCGGGTCTGCTAACACGTCTCTTTTCTGAGTATGTCCTTTACGTGGCACGTTACTTCCCTCCTTAATCATCCTGATTAAATCATCGGTACTCACGCAGATAAACTATTGCATGTTCGCACTGGTAATGGTCCTATATTTAACCCGCAACCGACAGGGTATATGGAATACCGTACAAATTCATATAGTCTTCCGTGAATTTTCGAATTAATTCCTGCTGTCCCAAACAATGGATTATCTTTTTCTTATGAAACCTTTTAGATTATTTTTTTTTTTTTAGGTCTTTTAGCTCCGTATTTGGAACGAGCCTGTTTTCTGTTAGCGACACCTGCAGTATCAAGAGTACCTCTGATGATATGGTATCTTGTACCAGGTAAGTCTTTAACCCTTCCACCACGGATAAGAACAACGCTATGCTCCTGAAGTTTGTGACCTTCTCCTGGAATGTAGCTTGTAACCTCGATGCCGTTGGAAAGACGGACTCTGGCAATCTTTCTAAGAGCTGAGTTAGGCGCTTCAACTCCTGCCTCATCCGCTGATTCTCCAATCGTCATAATCACTCTGTACTGATTCTCTCCGAGTTTTTCGGAACGTACACCGTAGTTCTTCTGCTGTGCCATCTTTGTCAGATTCTGAACAGCGATCTCATTGTCCACCAGCGTTTCACCATGCGCACCAATTAATTCTTTAATGGCATTTTTTGTCTTAACAACAGGGATCGGGCATGCATCACCCATGGCATTAACGACTTTTAACATAATAGTTTCCTCCTTGATTAGCTCATATTGGCCCGATGATTTATTCTACGGCTATTTCAGGCGCCTCACTATTCTTTTCAACAATGTTCCAAACAATCTTCGCCGGAAGGCCTGCATTTTGTAATTCAGCTTCCAGTGCCTCGGCCTGTTCGGCTTTAACTGCAGCCAGAAGGCCTCCTGATGTCTGGGGGTCGAACAGATTTCTTCCATAGAGAATGGAATATTTCTGAACTCGACAAATGGGCCTGTGTGTGATTTCTGTAGCGCTGACCGGCTGCTGTCAGCAGAAATTCGTCCGCATGACGATGGGCCTCTTCAATGACCGGTACTTCTGAAGCGTCGATACAGCAGTTCAACTTGCCGTCCAACATTTCATGCAGATGCCCCGCAAACTAAATCGGTGACATCTGTACAGGCATGCTTCATCGTATTTTCTGCAAATCTCCTGACGCATATTTATTCAAGGTCGTCATGGACGCAATCGCTTCCATGCATGGCTGCCTCAGATGCTTCGCCAACCCGATTTAGCCGTACAGATAATGCCAACACCCAGCTTCTTAGTCAAAATCAGCTTATCCCGGGCTGACCCTGATTATTGCTAATACTCTGTCCGGATGAACCACTCCCATAACAGACAAGCCGTATTTCACATCGCTGTCTGCGATAGAATGACCTCCGGCCAATGTGCCCACCGGCTTCTATGACCTCTGAACCGCCTCTCATAATCTCACCCAGAATATTCAAATCCATCTTCTCAGGAAGCAGACAATATTCAGCGCTGTCTTGACCTCCCCGCCCATGGCATAAATATCGCTGAGCGCATTGGCAGCAGCAATCTGTCCGAATGTATAAGGATCATCCACCATCGGTGGAAAGAAATCCAATGTCCGCACAATGGCCGTATCATCGGAAATCTTATACATACTGCAGCATCATCCCCTGCTGTCATACCCCACAAGCAGTGATGGATCCTGTTCACCCCTCGGAAGTTTTTCCAGTACACGGCTCAGAACCCCTGCACCGAGCTTGGCGGTACATCCACCGCCTTTGCAGAAAACAATTTTTTCTTCCATATTAATAGCCACACCTTCTCCCCTTCAGGCACGCATTTTAAAGACATGCCAAAGGTTATTCTGCTTAAACAAAAGGAACCACCTGCATGCAGCCCCTTTACTCTATTAAGTAAAATAAACTAATTCATCTTCCGGTGCTGCGCATTCTACAACCTCTGTTGCATAAAGCACAGGACCTACACCGCCGTATTCTCTTCTGCGTTCATAGTATATTGGCTGTCAGTGTCACCCAATCACCATTCTTTAAATTATCGTTCAGGGTATTTACACAAAAACCGATAAAGCGGATATCCTCCGCACAGCATGTCATGGCTTTACGGCCTGGTACACAGAAATTTTCGGCAACTTACGGTTCTTCATGATCCTTGCTGTAAAGCGAACGGTCTTGCCTTCATAGCGATCCTTGTCATCCGCCGCATCCATATACCAGATGCCGTAATCATCATCTGTAATGTCAATGATCGGTGCATTCAGATCATATGGCGGGATATCCTTGCCCAGTTCGATCATTCGGCCGTCCTTGTGTTCAAACATCATCTGGACATTGAATTCAAAGCCTTAGATTTCTTCTGAACATCGGCAGATCCTGTTCTTCAGAACATCTGTTGAAGATAACCAGCTCTGTACACTTGATCATATTACCGATAATAGACTTCATGTTATTCAGATAAACAGCAAAGGTACTTGCATCAATCATAGTCACGATCTGATAAATCTCCCATCTTTGGCATCCACGCTGAGAATTAACCTGGTCCCACATGCTGTTGGGCCCCACAAAACCTGCTTTGGTTTGTAAACATTCTTGCAGTTCTCAAGAAAATCTGCCGTCAGTTCCTCTTCCTCATCCAGTGTTACAGTATCAATCTTGCAGGCCAGTGTTGCCTTCTCATCAAGTTCAACTTCGCCTTCCTCGCATGAGATCAAAAAAGGCCTCTCTCACCATCCGCAAATTCACCGCTTTCAAAGATTTCCTGAAGGAAAGAAGTCTTACCACTCTCAATGAAACCTGTTATCAGGTATACCGGTACTCCAGTTTATCCATCTCTATCACCAAACTTTCTATTTATTCGTATTTCTTTTCTATTCATTATCATATCAAATAAATCTATGAAATTCAAGTCGAAAAGGGCTGCTGCAATGCTAACTGCAAACCCGCCCCCATTTTAACCAACAAAATACCAAAAGCCGAATCAGTGAGCAAAATCATTTGCCTGCCAATTCGGCTTTCCGGATAAATTCAAATATTTTACAGTCTGATTTTATTTCTTCGCACAGGCAGTGGCTACCCGTACCATAATTGGCAAAGAAATAAAATAGCAATTGTTCCTACCGCCAAAAGGATTGGAAACTTCGCCGGCCAATATACAATGTTCCCCTGAATTGTACATACACCATACACTATTGAACAGAATTTCAATAAAATGAGAAAATCAACACTCTTACAACATATTCCAATGTTTTATTTTAATTTTTTTGTCCATGATGCCACCCAATCCATCACCGGTGCAAAATAGTTAATGGCTACTGCAATAGCAAAGGCCCCCACCCAGGCAGGAAATACTGTAAAGCCGGTGTCATTGAGCTCCTAATAAATACATTGCCGATGTATTCAGGACCCATGACATGATAAACCCCATACCTGTTTCAAGAATTCTGCCAAATTTCTTTTCATTCATAATAGACATCCCCATCCTTCTCTTACTGTTATCCCAATAAAGCACGCACTTCATCCACCACATAATCAGAAAATACATCATACTGTTTGTCCGCATTTTCAGCTGTCGCAGCTGCCGGATCACCAAAGTAAGCATCCGGTGCACCACATTCAATAAAATCTTTTGCCCCCGCACCAATTCTCTCAAAAAGGAACTCGCCTTCATAATTCGGCTTCAATGATGCGATCTGCGCTTTATCCAGTAATTCCGGATAACGCATCAAACCAAATCCTGTTCTGATTCACCTGCATGGAGGTCATATGTTGATGAATACCATTAAAATATGCTGCTGCGCCACCTTCAACAATGCCTTTGTCAAACCACGCCGAATAGGTACCATTGACCTTGTTGTTTTTTTCTTTTTCGCATTCTCAATACTACCTCTGACAACTGCCGCAGCATTACCTGGGTCAGCATGTCCAGATACAACCATGATATTATAAAGCCACTCTTTGCCAGGCTGAGACATATATCCTCTAACAGCATCTCGACAGTCTCCACCTAAGAGATGTATTTCCAGGAAATACATTTGTCACATCTGCTGCACAGTACGTCACCGGCGTTGCAATGATAGATTCAATCCCTCTTCCTGTAGCTTTCTTTTGCTGCTCTTTCGCACAATTCCAATCCGGAAAATCTGTCATCAATGGCAGATGCGGACCATGCACTTCCGTCGGTCCCAATGGAATAAATGCAAGATTGCATTTTGGCTGTAATTCCTTAATTTTTGTAGATGTCATTTTTGTAAAGATAATTCAGTGCCATACGCTTTCTCCCCACTTTATGATTTTGTTTTGCTCTGGTATATATTCTTTCGATATACCATTATACCGATATATCGGTATAATGGTATATTACTTTATTGTTATAATTATGTCAATTAACATAACTGCTAATAAGTTGTATATGTTTTTTGTACAATATAACGATGAATTTCCAAAACACTTCAATCACGTTGAAACTCTCTGCCATTTCGTTTATAATAAACACAGTATGTATAATTAAGGAGGCTATTCCTATGTCACTTTTTCTTAAAGATGAAGCCTATGAACAGTTAGTCCAAATGATTGACGATGGAAAATTCGAATATGATAAAAAATATTCCCTGAATCAAATTGCTATAGAATTGAACATGTCTAAGACACCGGTACGAGATGCTATTCAGAAATTAGCCGATGAAAAGCGCATTGACATTCTGCCAAGCCGCGGTATTCAACTTCATATGCCAACCGCTGATGAAGTCAAGCAGCACTACCATTTCAGTAACGCCATTGAAGGTTATTGCGTGGCCGAACTCGCCAAAGCCTACGCCAAAAATCCCAAAATATTTATGTCCGCAGATTGAAATATATTATGCAGGATATGAAAGCCTATCTTGATGAACAGACAGATTTCGGCGAATATTTTGCACTGGATCGTCAATTTCACATAGAACTGATTGACTCTCTTCAAGATCCTTATTTTTCCAGCTTAAAATCTTCAGGCATGGGATTTTTAAATCATCCTGAACTGCAGCTCAATGAAAAAGTACCTCGTCAAGATGTCTATGCCTGCCATGAAAAAAATTCTGATGCAATCTCAAAGGTAATCATTCGGCTGCTTTTGATGCCATGATGGAACATGCACAGCTCATGACCAACCAATTATAAAAGCATTGTTACTGCAGTTCTTTTATAACCAAAATAGAACATGCTTTGCAAATCTCGCATATTACCATACACGATAGAAAAGACCGATATTCCAGGAATCTATCTTCCTGAATATCGGTCTTTTATTTTTATGCTATTCATCTTATATGTTATTTCATGTACACTACAGCATAAACAGCTTCTCTGCTTACTTTCATCAATCTTGAGCCGATGACACAAAGACGGCCATATTCCGGCTGACCTTCACGGATCTCGCTTCCGAAGTATATCCATGTACCGTCCGGTTGGCAGCATGCCCTTTGCACGAAGGATAATGCCGTATTCATTGTTTCAGCGGAAAGCGGGAATTGCCTCCAGCATTGTTCTTACGAGGTGCATGATACTTCGTAATAACCTCATTTAAATTCTTACCAAAATCACCAACCAGTGAACAGCAGATACAGCCTGAGTTCATCTCAGTAATCTGAATGCCGGCATCCTTTAAAAAGCCACCGTCTATACCAACCTCACCGAACTCATTCTCTATGAGAACTATCTGCTCACCCTTAAAAGCCTCATCTATCCCATTGACCTGCCATATGCAAATGCGATCACGGCATTGTGGGGGATGCCCATGCCGGCGACTGGCACCGCCAGATCAGCCTTTCTGGCCCAGGAAAGTATTGACATCATGATTGAAATGGGTATTGACGACCTGACTCCTGGGACAATTTGCCGAGAAACCCCTGACTACAGAAGGACATCTGCCTCTACGAACTTCCTGTGGGCACACGTCTTCAGATTTGGGGAAACAATTCAGAAGTCACCCAGATTGGCAAGGGAATGTCACAAAGGCTGTGCCATTCAGCAGAAAGTCGGCAAATGCATTATGCCTACCCAGGGTATCTTCACCAAAGTTATCAAAGAGGGAACCCTTCATGTGGGTGACCCTATTACCGTTCTTGAATTTTAATGGATGACCGACGAAATGCGTAGCATTTGAGGCTGGCTTTGAACAGTTACCATATTTTTTTTAAACTGTCCAATAACACATATGCATATCTGATATTCTTATCAAAGAAGACATATCAAAGATGTATCATGGATTATATTCCATAAAGTTTCATAATTCTAATATACGTCAAATGGGAGAAAATTAATTTTCTTCTACAGACCTTAATAAAGTTTTACTAGTTTCAAATGCAACTTAAACACACTTTTTAGGGCATAATATTCCACAAAGCTGTGTTCAATTTGTGAATTTTCATTATTTTTTCGACATTTGACAATTTGCCTTTGACGAGACTAAAATTGTGAACAGCCCGAGAGGAAGTGAAAAGGAAGTGAATAAATATGGATGAGCTGGTAAAATCTCATGGAAGAATTAAACTGTGATACAGCTTTTACGATTCCGATTTTCGGCGGCATACCGGTGGCTGAATCAGTTTTTTGCAACATGGTTAATCATGGCTGTTGTGATTCTCCTGTGTGCGATTTTGTCAGAAACCTGAAGGTCACAAACCCAGGTAAAGGACAGCTGCTTTGAAACGGCTGTCAGTGGTATTTATAGCTTCTTCGAAGATATCCTTTGGCGAGAAAGGCAAACGTTTTATTCTTTATTTAATGAGTGTGGGAATTTATATCGGTATTGCCAATCTCATCGGCATTCTTCGGTTTCAAAACCACCGACAAAGCGATATCAATGTAACGGCTTCACTGGCAATTCTCAGCATCATTTTAATCGAGTCTGGTGTTTTGGCTAAAGGCGGTACGGCATATTGTGTTTAGAACCGATGGTTGTCATTTTACCGATCAACATCCTTGAGATTTTCATCAGACCGCTTTCATTATGTATGCGATTATTCGGCAACGTTCTTGGCCGTTTGTCATTATGGAACTGAAGATGGTCGTCCCGGCCATCCTGCCGGCGGTATTCAGCTGCTACTTCGATATATTCGACGGGCTGATCCAGGCATACGTTTTTGTATTCCTGACCGCATTATTTATTAAAGAAGCTATCGACTGATCCTCAATGATCCGTCAATTTTAAAAAGAAAAGGAGCGAGTTATTATGTCAGCAACATTATTCGTAGCAATTGGTGCAGGTATTGCAGTATTAACAGGTATTGGTGCCGGTGTTGGTATCGGTAAAGCAACTTCTTCCGCAGTAGACGCTATCAGCAAGACAGCCTGAAGCGAAAGCAAAATCAGTAAATCTTTGCTTCTTGGTTGTGCCCTTGCCGAAGCAACGGCTATTTACGGTTCTGTTATTGCCCCTGTTGATCATTCTTTCCTGAAATAATTATTGCGATATTTAATAGAACTTATGGAACAGTAAGAATGAGAGGCAGGTGCAGCTATGTTAAGTTTGGAACCCTGACAATCTTCTGACCGTCGTCAATGTCCTTGTCCTTTTGTTGCACTTCGGCATTTTCTGATCAAGCCGGTCATGGGTGTGATCGAGCAGCGAAACGAAATGATCAGGCAGCAATTTGATGCTGCACAGAAAACGCAGGATGAAGCCAACAAAATGAAAGCCGACTATGAGCAACAGCTTGACACTGCTAAAGAACAGGCCGCCGATATTATCGCAGCTGCCCGTGCACGTTCCGAAAGAACACAGCAAGGCGATTGCTGATACAGAGGCTGAAAGAGTCAAAATGCTCACACAGGCCCGTGAAGATATTGAAAAGAACAGGCAAATGCCAAAAGAAAGAACTGCAGTCACAGATCATGGATATTGCCATGCTGGCTGCAAAGAAAATTATTATGACAGGTGATCAGTATGACGCAAAGAGCGGTAAATAATGCAATTGTTCTGTATGAGCTGGGTATTACGTCTGAAGAACTTCAGACTGCCCGTGAGGATCACAGAAAAAGTCCCTGCACTTTTGAACGTTCTTCGGAGTCCCCTTGTGACATCTGAGAAAAACATCATCTGATTGAACGCGTCTTCGACGGCCCGGCCCCCGCCATCTGGATCAACTTTACAAGGTCATGTGCAACGACGGCGGAATTGAAGAACTGGCAGACATCTATGCTGAATGGCAGAAAATCTGGGATATTTCATAACCGTGTACGGGTTGAATGTGTTTTTGCCGAAACACCATCCCCCGAAAAAGAAAATGAAATAAAAGCTTTCCTCTCACGGAAGTATCCCGGCAAAGAACTGATTTATCAGATCAGCATAAATCCTTTCTCCTTGGTGTGCGTATTCGTATCGGCAACGAAGAATACGATTGATGCAGCACGCATCCGTCAGCTGAAGGATGCCGTTGGACAGATTTAAAACTCTGAAAGAGGTGATAATGTGAGTGTCATTAGTGCAGACGATATTATATCGATTATAAAAAAAATAGAAAATTACGACTGGGACAATGAAGCCAAAGAGACCGGTGAAGTCATCTGGGGTCGGCGATGGTATTGCCACAGTTTACGGTATCGACCATGCGATGTACGGCGAAATCGTTGTCTTCGATGGCGGCGTCAAAGGTATGGTACAGAATATCCGTCGAAATGAAATCGGTTGTATCCTGTTCGGTCATGATACGAGATCCGCGAAGGCACCAGAGTCGTTCGTACCGGCAAAAGAGCCGGTATTCCTGTCGGTGATGGATTCAAAGGCAGAATTGTGGATGCTCTGGGAGAACCTATCGACGGTGCAAAGGTGATATTAAGGAAGAAGGCTATCGTCCCATCGAGGAGCCGGCACCTTCCATCGTGGACAGACAGTCCGTAGGCGTGCCTATGGAAACAGGTATTCTGGCTATCGATTCCATGTTCCCCAATCGGTCGTGGACAGCGTGAGCTGATCATCGGTGACCGTCAGACCGGTAAGACTTCCATTGCCATCGATGCAATTTTGAACCAGAAGGGCAAAGGATGTGGTATGTATCTATGTTGCCATCGGTCAGAAGGCATCCACCATTGCAAAACTGGTAGGAACCTGAAAAAACGATGCCATGGAATATACCATCGTCCTATCCGCAACCGCCAGCGATCCTGCACCTCTACAGTACATCGCACCATATTCCGGTACCGCACTGGCTGAATACTTTATGTACAAAGGGCAAGGATGTCCTCATCGTCTATGATGATTGTCCAAACATGCGGTAGCTTATCGTGCACTGTCCCTTCTGCTGGAACGTTCTCCCGGACGTGAAGGCATATCCCGGTGATGTATTCTATCTGCATTCCAGACTTATTGGAACGTTCAGCAAGACTCAGTGCAAATAACTGGGGCGGCGGATCCATCAGCCACTGCCGATCATTGAGACCCAGGCAGGCGATGTATCGCTTACATTCCCACCAATATCATTTCCATCACCGATGGTCAGATTTTCCTTGAAAGCCATCTGTTTTCTCAGGTATGCGTCCCTGCGTTGTCAATGTCGGTCTGTCCGTATCCCGTGTCGGCGGTGCCGCACAGACCAAGGCAATGAAGAAAGCAGCCGGAAGTATCCGTATCGACCTGGCACAGTTCCGTGAAATGGAAGTGTTCACCCAGTTCGCATCTGATCTGATAACGCCACAAAGGAACAGTTACAGCACGGACATGTACTGATGGAACTGTTGAAGCAGCCTCGTGCAAACCTTTCAGCTGAACCAGCAGGTTATTACCCTTCATCTGGCTAACAAAGGTTACTTTGATGCTGGATGTGCCTGTAAGTCAGGTAAAGGATTTCCAGATGAATGACCTTCTGGCATGGAAGGAACAGCAGCATGACATCGTTATATTAGAACCACCAATTGGATGACAGGTGGTCAGCTGTGATGATGAACAGAATTTAAAAAAGAATTTTACAGAATGATGTGAAGCTATTCAAAAGCCATTAAAACCGCTCTTTCAGGGCTTTACTTTTTGGAAGGAGGCGTATCTGATATGGCTGAATAGCCAGAGAAATAACAGAGACAGTTAAATGAGAAGTATACAGAGAAACACAAATCGAAAATCACCAATGCCATGTATATGATTTCCATCGAAATCTCTGAGAAAAGCTTCAAAAAGCTAAGAAAATCTGGAAACCGTATTTACTTCTATACTCTGCAGACGATGGTCAGCAGAATTGTCCGTCATTTACCGGAGATCGATTAAATATTTCGATGAACGGAAGGACAAACCGGCATGGGGAGAAGACTACGGGACCGTGATAGTGGTCACCGCGGATAAGGGACTGGCCGGAGCCTATAACCATAATGTACTGAAAATGGCAGAAGAACAGATGCAAAAGCCGGACAGACAGGAAGCTAAAGCTGTTTGTCGTGGGTGAAATGGGACGTCAGTATTTCGGACACAGAAAATCAAGGTGGCTGAGCAGTTCCATTATACAGCACAGAACCCGACCCTGCATCGTGCCAGGATCATCACAGAGACGATCCTGGAGCAGTTCGAAGAAGAGCAGCTGGATGAGGTATATATTATTTATACCAATATGGTAAACAGCGTGACGACGGAACCGCAGATGCTGCGTCTTACCTATCGTAAAAGAACGGTTTATTACCAAAGACGGACAGGATCTGAGTATGTATCAGGATCCGCTTGTCATGACCCCGTCCCCGAAAGCAGTGCTTGATAACATTGTTCCGGATTTTGTCATGGGATATGTATACGGTGCACTGGTAGAATCGTTCTGCCAGTGAACAGAACGCCAGGATGATGGCCATGGAGGCAGCAAATAAGAATGCTTCCACCATGATCCATGATCTGTCCATTCAGTACAACCGGGTACGTCAGGCTATGATCACACAGGAGATCACTGAGGTCATTGCCGGTGCCAAGGCTCAGAAAAAAGAAAAAGGCAAGAAAGGAGGTCCTGAACAATTGAGTAACGTAAAGGAAAAAAATCAAAGATCGTCCAGGTCATGGGACCTGTTGTAGACGTAGAATTCGAAAATGATGATCTTCCATATATCAAGGATGCCCTTGAAGTTGATAATAATGGCCAGAAGCGTCTATCATGGAAGTTGGCACAGCATATTGGCAACAATACCGTTCGCTGCATCATGCTGGGTGCCAGTGAAGGACTTTGCAAGGATATGGATGTCATTGCTACCGAAAAGCGGAATTCAAGGTGCCGGTAGGCTAATAAGACACTGGGTAGATTGTTCAACGTATTGGGAGAGACCATCGACGGTGGAGAATCCCTGGAAGGAGAGGAGCATTGGGTCATCCACAGAGATCCACCTTCCTTCGAAGAGCAGAGTCCTGTAGTAGAGATGCTGGAGACCGGTATCAAAGTTATCGACCTCTGGCTCCCTATGCCAGAGGCGGTAAGATTGGTCTGTTCGGTGGTGCCGGTGTTGGTAAAACAGTCCTTGATTCAGGAATTGATTCAAATATTGCAACTGAACAGGGTGGATATTCTATTTTCACTGGTGTCGGAGAGCGTTCCCGTGAAGGGTAATGATCTTATGGACAGAAATGAAAGAATCAGGTGTTTTGGATAAAACTGCCCTAGTGTTTGGACAGATGAATGAGCCACCTGGTGCACGAATGCGTGTTGCTGAAACAGGACTGACAATGGCTGAATATTTTCCGTGATGAAGAGCACAGAACGTCCTTGTTATTCATTGATAATATCTTCCGTTTTCACAGGCAGGTTCAGAGGTTTCAGCATTGCTTGGCCGTATGCCTTCTGCCGTTGGTTATCAGCCGACATTGGCAACTGAAATGGGTGAATTCAGGAAAGAATCGCATCCACAAAGAATGGTTCCGTTACATCTGTACAGGCCGTTTATGTGCCTGCCGATGACTTAACAGACCCTGCACCTGCAACAACATTTGCCCATCTGGATGCCACAACTGTTCTTTCAAGAAAAATTGTTGAACAGGGTATTTATCCGGCCGTCGATCCTTTGAATCCTCCTCACGTATTCTTGAACCGGATATCGTCGGAGAGGAACATTATGAAGTTGCCAGAAAAGTACAGGAAATTCTCCAGAAATATAAAGAATCTTCAGGATATCATCGCTATCCTGGGTATGGAAGAATTATCCGATGAAGATAAGATTACCGTTTATCGTGCCCGTAAGATTCAGAAATTCCTTTTCTCAGCCATTCCACGTGGCAGAAAACTTCACAGGCATCAAAGGTGTTTATGTACCTATTGAAGAAACCATTCGTGGTTTTAAAGCCATTTCATGGTGAAATGGATGATTAATCGATGATGTGAAACGTGCAGCTGAAAAATGCAGGCTTCTGTCAAATAGAAAGGCAGGCGTTTCTAATGAGTGATATGTATAATCTGTGAATCATCGCAGCAGACAGGGTCTTCTATGAAGGCCCCTGCCTCTCTGATCGTTCCCGCTTTTGACGGTGAGAAAGAGGTTTTAGCCCACCATGAAGCCATGGTTATTGCCGTCACGGACGGAGAAAATGCGTTATAAAACGGAAGACGGTACCTGGCATATCGGTTATGTTGGCCGCGGTTTCGTCCAGATTGCCCAACCGTGTCATTTTTTACTGACAGAAAGTGCAGAAAAAACCGGAAGAAATCGATGTTCGCCGTGCCGAAGCCAGGAAGAAAGGGCTCTGGAACAGCTGCGTCAGAAACAGAGTATTCAGGAATACTACCATTCCAGCGCTTTCACTGGCCAGAGCCATGGCTCGTTTGAAAACATCAAGACAGACAGCCGGCAAGATCCGTATTTAACCGGCGGCTGTCTCTTCAATAGCTGTATACACTTTCTTTGTATTATGCACGTTCTTTCGTTTCAGCAATCACAGAAAAAGGCCTGTAGCTGGCATCCGCTGCCAGTGCATCTCTCAGTTTTTGAGCTGCAGAGCTTAATACCTTTGATTCATCCGTCACCAGACAAATCTGGCGTTTTGGGATTTCTTCCTGAAGATGAATCTGGCACACCTCTCCCCCTTGCAATGTAATCTGCTGCCAGGTCATCCGGGCAAAACCGATACCCAGATTATAGCGAACCATCAGACGAATCTGGTCTGTGGCTGCTACCTCAATCTCCGGATGAAAAGATAAATGCTGATTCATAAAATACTGTGTATAAAACATTCTTGTCCCAGTCTCCGGTGGAAGTGAGACAAAGGGATAGCTCATCAATTCATTGAGACTGCGCGTCTTCGATGCCAGCTCTCTCTGTACTTCAGGCCGCCGATTAAAACATCCTGAAAAGTCACCAGCGGTGTTTTATGAAGCGGTTTCTTTATGTCCACCGGTGTGGAAATCACAGCAAAATCAATTTTGCCCCTCTTTTAGTGCCTGTATAGTCTGCGGTGTAGAATAACTGGAAATTCGAAAATGGATTTTCGGATGTTCTTCATGAAAACTGCCTAACCGCTCCAAAAGCATTAACCTTAAAGCCGTCTCACTACTTCCGATAGTCACAAGCCCATTCTCAATATTCAGCGTCTTCTTAATCTCCTCTTCTCCTGTTCCAGATTATTCATGGCTGCCGACACATACTGAAATAGTTGTTCTCAATCGGTGTCAACGATACCCTCTGTTGCTTCTCGCAAACAGTCGGCATCCAAACTCCGCCTCCAGATTATTCATCGAGCGGGTTACGTTCGGCTGATTATTGCCAAGAAGCTCTGCAGCTTTCGTAAAATTTTTACTCAAAGCCACATAATAAAAGGTTTTGTAGTAATCAAGATTCATTCTGTCAATTCCTCTCTAATGTTCAAGCTTTGCTTGATGTTATATTGCTTTGATCTATTTCTCCTTAATCTACTCATAACGCAAAGTATAAAACAAAATTTTGACAACACAGTCAATTACCCAAACAGATGTATTCCATTCACTGTTGATGAAATTCAATTCATTTTTTTATTTACTTTTGTATACAAATACTGTATAATAAAAACTGAATTTGCTAGGGGTGCTTAATTGCTGAGAGGCCTGTGCCGACCCTTTGAACTTGATGTGGATAATCCCAACGCAGGAAAGCAATGTAAATGAACTATTTATGGTTATATGCTATGATTGATTGCCTCTATTATCTTTTTTTTATAAGCAACCATAAGTAATGAATACACATGTACCTAATCGGGGAGTCCTGCTTCATTTCTTAGCAGAGCTCCTTTTTTTCATTTAAACTAAATCATTCATCATTCAATAAACTATATGAAGAACTGTGTCTCGAAGAACGTTGTCTTTTAACGCCTTATGTTGCGAGATGGCAGTGAGAACGGCCTGCCATAAATTGACAGTTCTTTGAGACGCCTTCGTTTAAGGAGGAAATTTATGAAATTAACAGAAATCTTATACGAAGACGTCAAAGAGATCTGGGACGGCTATCTGAAGCACCCATTTGTCTCCGGCATCGGTGACGGCTCCCTCTCCATAGAGCGTTTTCGTTTTTATATGCTTCAGGACTATCTTTTATCTCTATGACTATGCCAGAGTTTATGCCCTGGGCATTGTCAAGTCCCGTGAACCGGAGATGATGCAGTTCTTCTCACAGCTTGTGAACGACACATTAAACGGTGAGATGGACATCCATCGCGGCTATATGGCCCGCCTTGGCATTACCCCGGAAGAAGTAACGAATGTCAAACCTTCTATCATGAACACTTCCTACCCACATTATATGCTGGAAGTCGGACACAATGAGGGCATTCTGGAACTGCTTGTTTCCATTCTCTCCTGCTCATGGAGCTATCAGATGATCGGAGACGCACTGAATCAAATTCCGGGAGCCGCTAACCATCCATTCTACGGTGACTGGATCAAAGGCTATGTTTCTGAAGAATATGTGGCCTGCAACCAGAGCATCATGGACACCGTTGATCGTCTCGGTGAACACTGTTCTGATGCTGATATCGCCCACCTCAAAGATATCTTCAAGACATGCAGCCGCTTTGAAGCATTTTTCTGGGATATGGCCTGGAATATGACGCTTTAGGCCGCACGCAAAACTTTTACCAAGGAGTATTCTAAAATGTTAGAATTTCAACATGTCACCTTTCAATATGACAGCGAAGATTTCCAATATCATTGACGATCTTTCCTTTACCGTGGAACCCGAGGAGTTTATTTCCATTATCGGTATCAGCGGCTGCGGAAAGAGTACGATCTTCAAGCTGACCAACGGCCTTTGAAAAGAAAAAGCGGCAATATCCTTCTGAACGGGCAGGATATTGCGTGAAAAACATGCTGCCGGCTATATGCTCAGAAGGACCTGCTCTTTCCATGGCGCACCATTGAGAAAAATCTCTGTCTCCCTATGGAAATTGCCAAAGTTCCTCAGTCAGAACAGACACAGCGTGTTTCTGATATTCTGAAGGAAGTCGGACTTTCTGATTATGCCGCCAAGTATCAAAGGATCTGTCCGGCGGTATGCGTCAGCGTATCTCTTTGCCCGAACCCTTTTTAACAAATGCTGATCTTCTGCTCTTAGATGAGCCCTTCAGCGCACTGGATGCATTAACCCGAATCAACATGCAGGAATGGCTGCTGAAGCAATGGCAGCATTTCCATAAAAACAATTATGTTCATCACCCATGACGTAGAAGAAGCCATCTTTATGTCCAGCAAAAATTTATCTGGTCAAGCAGACACCAATCCATGAGCTGGAAGTCTTAAATGTTCCTATGGATTATCCGAGAAACCGCAATGATATGGGACGACCGGAGATTGTCGAATTAAAAGAATATCTGATTGATCAGTTGAGAAGGCAGGTGATCATATGAGAAAAAATATTTACCGCCGCTGATTCTTCTTTCTTCTTTTTAATCGGCTGGCAGGCATTGGCGCTCGGTATTAATGCCGCCTACATTCTTCCGACACCGATACAGGTTATCCAGAAGTTATGGGAACTGCGTGAACCGCTGTTCATGGTCCACCTGCCGGCTACCATGTCCGTTACCTTCATCGGTCTCGGTATCTCCATCGTCCTGGGTCTGGCATTGGCTATCGCCATGGATATACATGAAGGCGTCCGCCGTACCCTTTTACCCGCTGGTCATCGCCTCCCCAGACGATCCCAACAACAGCCATTGCACCGCTGTTTGTTCCTCTGTTCGGCTATTCCATCTGGAGCAAAGTTCTGGTAACGGTACTGATGACCTTTTCCCGATCACCATTACGGTTTATGATGGTTTCAGTCCACGAAACGTGAAATGGAGGAATTGATGCTCAGTTTCAATGCCAGCAAAATGGATATTTTCATGAAATTGAAACTGCCGAATGCACTGCCTTATTTCTTCTCAGCCATCAAAATGGCGATTCCGATCAGAATCATCGGTGCGGCCATCGGAGAATGGCTGGGTGCCCAGAGTGGTCTTGGTTATTTTAGCAAACGTATGCTGACACAGTTGATGGTGCGGTGTCTTCGCCCTGATTGTCTTATTATCCGCAGTGGCTATGTTGATCGTCGCGATTGTCGGTATTATAGAAAGAATTGCGATCCCATGGCGAAAAGAACTGTAAATACAATGATTGAACACCTTTAGAACAGCACCTCTATGAAAGGAGTTTTACAAATGGATATCAACAAAATCAAAGAATTAGCAGAAGGTTATCTGCAGGAGCAGGTAGATTTGCTGATGCGCTTCACCTCTGTTGACAGTGAGTCGAATTATGTGGAAGGCAATAGGCAGGTCATCGATATGGCCCGGGCTGTCCTTGAAACCATCCCCGGTGTGACAATGGAAGAAATGTTCTTTGAAGGATGCGGCACCCATCTGATTGCCCGCATCAAACCGGAACATCCGGAAGGCAAGATCATCCTGAATTCTCATATGGATACCGTCTTCCCTGTTGGTTATGCTGCCAAATTTCCGCCTTATGTGGATGAAGACAACTGGCTCCACGGCCTGGGAAGCGGTGACTGCAAAGCCGGATTTCGCCGTTTCTGCTTATGCTGTCAAATTGCCAGTAGGCTTACTGCCCAACAAAGAAATCGTTATGCTTTACAGCTGCGATGAAGAAATCGGTTCCATTACCCTGCAAAGTCTTCGAAAAAAGCACCCGGTACAGAATGTGCACATTCTTCGAGAGTGCAGCCAAAACAGACAAAGGTTACGGTGTTGTCGAGCCAGCGTAAAGGGGTTATCCTGGGTGCTCTGGATATCAAAGGCGTTGAAGCCCATGCAGGCGGTGCTTACATGGCGGGGGCACAGTGCCGTCAAGGAACTGGCTCATAAGATTCTCAAGCTGTACAGCTTCAATGACTATGACAGAGATTTACTATAATGTAGCTCCAATCTCCGGCGGACGTCCTAATGGTATCGTTGCCGGTGATGCCCATATGGAAATTCTGTAGCAGGCCTTCCTGATAACGGTCCTTCCTTTGCCGAAGCCGAAGCCAATATCGAATCTCTGGCTACTTCCAACGAAGATCCTGTATGTGAAACAACTGTTTCACACCGTATTCTGTTCCCCTGCCCTCGAGAAGAAGAACGAAATGGGCCACAAAGCTTTCCAGATTGCTGAAAAAAGCAGGTCAGCTCCTTGGTATTACCATGGAAGAAATTGCCGAACCGACAGCAACAGATGCTAACTGGTTCTATTCCTTCTGGTGTGCCGGCCGTTGACGCATTCGGTCCTGTGGAATCCGGCATGCACACAACCGAGGAAAAGGTCTATATTCCAACAATCACCGAGAAAACGCACTTTTTGCGGCTATGCTGGGTATTATGAAAGAAGAACAATTCAGTGGCTTAGATGTCAATTCTAAGCGATCACTAATAAAACAAAGGGTTATACCATATGAAAAAGATGAAAAATTATCTGCAATTTTACTGACTGCTGCTGGCGCTTTCCATGGCTGCCTGCGGCAATTCTTCCGCAAACACATCTACCACTGAGGCTGCTTCAAATGCTTCAGAAAGTACTGCTGAAACACAGGCTGACACAGCATCTTCAGAGGCTGCTGAAAGCACAGCATCCAACGGTGACCTTGAAGATTTCAGCATTGTCCTTGACTGGTATCCGAATACTGTTCATTCCTTTATCTATACTGCCATCGAGAAGGGCTACTATGCAGAAGAAGGACTGAATGTACATGTACGGTTCCGGCCAATACAAATGATGCCATCACGATGACAGCGGCCGGACAGGCGGATGCCGGTCTCTACTACCAGCCAAACATCATCTCTACTGCAACAAATCAGGATGTTCCTGTCAAGATCCCGGTACATTGTGCAGCATCCGCTGAACATCGTCTTGTCTATGAAATCCAGCAACATTACTGTGCCAAAGACCTGAAAGGCAAAACCATCGGCTATCCGGGCACTGTCGACAATGAATATTTTGTCAAAGCGATGATGGAACACAATGGACTCTCCTATGACGATGTGACAATGCAGGATGTGGCTTCGACCTTAATACATCCCTGATCAGTGGCAATGTAGACGCTGTCATCGGTACCCTACATTAACCACGAATATCCAGCTCTTCAGAAAAGAGGGCTATGACGTGACTTATTTCGATATTACAAAGAAGGCTGTCCGGATTATGAAGAGCTTGTCCTTGTCACCGGTGAAAATCAGGTCAAAACGAAAGTGACAAACTGGCCCGCTTCATCCGCGCTTCCAGAAAAGGCTTTCAGGATGTCCTTGATGATCCACAGGGCTGCCTGCAGATTCTTCTGAACAACCAGGATAAGGCAAACTACCCTCTGGATACAGAAGTTGAAGAAAGAGTATGGAAATCTTCTTCCTCTGATGGCTGACAACAGCGCTGACTTCCTGACCATCAACAAAGAAAGCTGGCAGAAAACAGCGGACTGGCTGCTGAAGATGGGCATCATCACAAAAGCTGCTGATATCGATGCACTGGTAGCTGATATTCCACAGTAGTACTTCATTTAACATCTAAAACAAAAAACGGGCGACAAATTATATTGATTATAGTTATCGCCCGTTTTTTAAATTGAGGATTCTTGTATGTATGCAATTCTTCTACTCCTTTATGAAGCATCTGCTCCCAGGAGTCAAAGTCTGTACTTTCCTGACAAAATTACCAAATGTATATCTCGGTATAACCAGGCACTCGGCTTTCCAGTTAACGAACACTGCATCACAGCCGTCATCTGCTTTGCATATGCCCATGCACTATACCTCCTTCTATCCTTTACTCGTTATTTTTTCAAAGAAATCATCGCCATAGAACTTTTAGCCTGTTCACGAACGTATGCCTCCCATGCCGGATGATCATGTTCCATTCTTGGTCGAATAATTTTTTCAACCATATCACCCTCACCGTCCATCACTTTTCCTCTAAAATCGTCATGTACAGTGCAACTTCTGAATCCTGGAATAAACCTTTGTCTGCAAACTTTCGTGTACAATTACCATGCAGGATAATTTTTGTCTTTTGGCTTATCTTCTGGAATTGTATTTCTGCCACCAATCACAATTGTCTTATCAGAATTTTCATCATATGCACCAATTGCTTTCAATGTTTCCATGTTCAATGCAAGCATGGCCTGACAGCTTGAACATGCTCCCTGGCAGCGAATATCATATTCCGGCCATTTATCCATGCCTCCTATGTATGGGATCCACATCTTTTTATAAACATCTTCTACTTTTCACCCCACTACATCAATGCGAGCTCTGTCACAAATACCAAGCTCTGCTTCTTCCATGGTTTCAAAATAACTAACTTTGTCTGTATCAATACCAACAACATCACATGCAATCATATCCAGGGCAACAGGATCATAGCTTCCCATAATCACGCCCACATGAAGCGGTGTTGGTGTATGCGGACTGAAGCCACTGGCAACGTTAATAGCATCCACAATATTGATATCAGGTCTTACAGCATACCCACATCCATCATAGCCATTGTCAGATTCTGCTGATGCATTGTTACATGAACAGCATCCTGAACAGTTCCTTTGATATTTTTAAGTGCGCATGAGAAAACCATGCTGGCATGTGCCTTTAAAATCGGGCAGATTGATGATGTGATCTGCCTCCAGGAGAAATCTCGGAATCTTAGCATGCTTAATATTAGATTTATAGCCTCTGACAGCCACATTAACAAGATCCTTATCCTTCTTGATATCAATCATCTCAACATTTTCTTCTTCACAAACTTTTGCAATACGCTGAGCTGATAGCATTCCATTGTATCACAGCCAACTGCTGCAGATTCTGCAACAACAATACTTCTAGGCTGTGCCTTACGTACTTCATGAATAACTGCTCTAAGTGTTTCAGGATTGGGTGCAGACTGCACTTTCAGCTGGTGCTGCATGTCCCGCATTCGGCTTCAACACAACGGTCGAGCCTTTCTCAATCATATTAGTAACACCGCCCATCAGGTCAAATACCTTGTGACACTCGCCTGTATTTCCGGCTCTTTTGCTATTGCAACAAGCGCTCTTTTTCTTTACTCATCTCATTCCTCCCGAAAATCTTAAAGCTTTCCATATTCTTTCAGGATAACCGCAAATATTTTATCTCTGAATTTTATAACATCTTCAACTGTATTTCCAAATTCTTTCCGGTCTGGCTGCAATTTCTGCATCTACACCATCACCCAGTATGATATCCGCTTCATTTGGTTCTTTTCCATACTTGGCTGCTGCGGCTTTCAGTCCAACCCTGGACGCCAAGACTCATCGTCATAATCTGACCTGTAACTGCCATTCTCATACCTGGTCCATAAATAATGGCTTTATCGATATCCTCAACAGAACAAACCCCATCCAAAACAACTTTCTTTGCCGCATCCATCGCTTTGCCCAGGACAATTTATTCACAATAAAGCCTTCTGTTTCCTTCCTTACAGTAAATAGGTTCCTTTCCCATACTCCTGTAAATGTTCATTACAAGTTCAACAACTTCCTGGTCTGCATCAGGTCCGCCGCAGACCCCTCAATTAATGGTAAAAAGGTAAGATGGGTTATAGGGATGTCCTACAAAATCTTTTTCGGATACAGCATATCCTTCTGAAGTACCGGACGGCATAATTGCAGATGTTGAACTGCATATAACCAATTACACCTTGTCTCCTCGCTTTTCCCTGTATCTGATCGGTAAATAGACTGTTTCAGTTCTATTCTCTCAGGCACACATTCCTGCACAAAATCGGCTTTTCAGCCGCATCCAGATCGTTGGTATAAGATGCAAGGGAAGCGGCTTCTGCCGCTTTTCCCTGTAATTGCACCTGCCCTCAACCATAATGTCCAAAACATCCTGCACTGTTTTCTTCACTTTTCCAGGTCATGACATCATAGATAATTGTTGGATGACCATTCATTAATGCATTAACAGCAAGTCCTGTCACCAATCATGCCTGAACCGACCAGTGTAATGTGATATTTATTTTCCATAGTCGGGCACCTTCCTTTAAACGCTCTTTCTCAGGCCAAGAATCTCACGCGCATCATCCGGTGTTGCAACTTCATTATTTTCCTTGATCAATCGCGCTGCTCTGGCCACCAACTGTGCATTTGTTGCTAACTGGCCCTTCGCATAGTAAATATTATCTTCAAGTCCTACACGAACATTTCCTCCCAGTGCCAGTGTTGTATACAATACTGGCAAATGACCGGCACCAATTCAAGTACTGGGACCATGTACTGCCTGCAGGCAGCATGCTGTGAAGATGTGTGACTACTTCCAGGTGTAAGCCTTTGCCATACCATTCACACCGAGTACAAACTGGAAATGCAGAGGTGCTTCAAGCACATGTTCTTTCTCCATGAAATATACAGCCGCATTAATCATACCTGTATCAAACACTTCAATTTCCGGTTTTGTGCCTGTCTCGATACAAACTTTACCAAGTTTTCTTAAAAATTCTGCTGTGTTCATAAAAAGGTCCGCCCGGCAGCCAATTGAATGTTCCTGCATCAAGGAGCACATCTCGGAAAAGTTCCTGCACATGACGGAATCTGCTTTCATCATCCGGTGTTGGTCCTCCTGATGTTGTCAGATTAATTACCAGATCCGTATTTTCTCTGATAAGTCTCACTGTTTCTCTGAATTTTTTCAAGATCCATGGCACCCATGCCATTATCATCACGCATATGCAGATGTACAACTGCTGCGCCTTCTTTCCATACACGGATCGCATCCTCTGCAATTTCCTTTGGGGTTAAAGGAATATTCGGATTTGCTGTTTTTAGAGTCACTGCGCCGGTAAGCGCAGCTGTGATATTGTTTTTGCCATCATTCTATACCTCTTGTTCTTTCTTTATCACTGTGCATTGCACTCAAATAATCTCCGTGGATTATCCACTGTCATCTTGTGAAACTGCCTTTCAGTTACACCAGCCTCAATAACATTTTTGATACCTCATTTACAAAATAAGATAACTATTTTGTATAAAGTTCCGGTGAGTTCTCTTCTGTTTCAAATCGTACAACGGTTTGCCAACAGCATGCATCATTGCCAATCAGAATCTGATCCTCATATCCTTCGCGTAAAAGTTTCGCCAGTACATTTACTGCTTTTTCTCTTGTTACCGGCGGATGTTCCGGCATTCCTTTACTGGCGGAAAGGTCCCGCTGCCCATCTGTCAAATCCAATGAAGGAGCCCTGATCAAGCAGACCATGCAAATAATCCATATCATCTGAATTAATTGCATGTCCAATATAAACTTTACTTAAATCAACACCTTCTTCTTTAAATATCTTTTGCTGAGCCAGGCCCTGCTGTGTTGGCATGCATGCGTATGAAGTACAGCACCTGTTTCAAGGTGTGCTCGCCGCTGCTCTAAGTGCCTTCTCAACACCAAATGTTACACCGGATAGTCTGTACAGGCTTTTACTACTGTCAGCTTTCACTCCGGTATCTCCAATACCTTCTGTAATATCTTCACAAATAATTTTGTCATAACATCAATATCCCTGTGACATAAAGAAGCCCGGAAGTTCTGTTTTATAGAGTACCTGTACATACAATGATATTCATCAGCAGCCCCTTGCATTGCTTTTTTCAAAACGCAACATTTCTTCCGTTTCAAGAACAGATGCATCCAAATCGTACGTACACCAGCCTCATAAGCCTGAATAATTCTTTTTTTCCTGTGACTTTGAATGACAAAACGCTTCATTCCATACGCTTGGAAAATTGGAACTAATCCTCATCATGCACAAATATATGTTCATGAGATAATGTATAGCCCATTTCTGAGCTGCTGTCTATTGCACCATTGGGCGTCTGAACAACTGACATATTAAACCTCCCTAAGAAGCCGTTAGTGTAAAACAATACCCACTGCGAAAAATAACCACTGTTACCAGAAGCATAATCACTGTTGTCACTAACTGATAAATAAAAACTTATTGCGCTCTTTTCTTCTTTTTACAAATGATAACAGCAAGCTTCCGCCGCTTGAGATTTGCAATCCAGTCATCATTGTACCAATACATGCAGCTGAAATAAGCAGTGTTGCACTAAGCTCTGGATTTGTTGCAATAATAGACGGGAATCATTGTTGCAAGCAAAGGAATAACTGCACCCAGAGAATCAGAGAACATAGACAGGAAACCACCGATTGCTGCTAAAGCCGGCGCAATTGCTACACCAGGTGCTGATCCTGACAGCATACTTGCAAGATAATCTGTTGCACCTGTCTGACCTAATAAACCAATTAAAATTGCCATACCACTAATTGTCAGTACAAGCGGCCATGGAATTCGACGCATGATCAGTTTCTTCTCTTCTTCATAATTCATAAATACACAGATAACACCTAAGATCAGATAGACAAATCCCGGATCTGTTTTTACTTGAAAGATACCCAAGTACAGGGTTGTGTACGAATGTATTTAACAAACTTGGCACAATAAGATAAATCATTGCTGCTACAGCCATCGTAAGACAGACTTTCTGTTGTCCTTTTCATTGCCCTGGATCATGCAGTTCCGCAACCACTCCTTTATTGACCTTCCAGCCTTTAATAAAATGTAAGACAGAACAAATACAATACCGAACACAATGAAATTAATCATAAAGTGATTCCACATTGCACCTGTATCAGTTCCAAGTGTATCACCGACAATACCACGTGTTACAAACGTTACACCTGAAAACAGGTGAGCCGCATCCGGCACATTGTCCTGTGTGAATAGCCAACAGAACCAACAATTTATTAATATTCATTTTGTCAGCAATTGTAAGGAACAACGGTGCAAAGCTGCTACAGAAATTGGTGCAACACCTGCCAAAGAAAGCAGTAACGTCAGCAAAAAATGATGATAGGAATCATAAATGTTGCATTTCTTGTACAGATAAGATGCCTCTCTGCAACTCCATGTATGGTGCCATTTTCGATCAAGATACCGTAAAATACGAAAAAAAATAAACTGCAGAATTACCTTTGCCGAAAAGGCATACAACAGACTGGTTTTTAATCCAAATGCATAACATCCAAGTATATATGCAAGGCCAAAAAGCATAAGCCCCATATTTGCTTTTTTAGTTCCAAAGATAACTGAAATAACGATTGCAATAACAATTAAAATTAACGCCGCTAAAGTGACATATTTTTCTCCCCAAATAAATTGTAAAACATAGTTATTCAAACTACAATCATAAGATGTATTGAGTTTTGCTACTGCAGAAACCAACTTCTGCAGCAGCAGTCTTTATCATGACTAAAAGGACACTCAATCAGTTCATCGATTGGGGAATTTTGTCAGTAATTCATATCCATCTTTCTTTACTACTATCCCTTTCAACACGAATACCGAAATCTCCCGCCTTTCTTGCCGCACCATGTCATGCGTAAGTACCATACCTTCTTCCAGTAATCCGCATCTCCGCCCATACCTGGTCTTGAGAATAATGGGAATTCATGCAGAGATAAGCCGATACCATGTCCAACTGCATGTGGTGGAAACTTTATCCCATTCATCCGGTTCATATCCCAGTATGTTGGTGAATCCGGCCATACTTCACAAAGGTCTCGTTGTAGTTCCCGCTTAATCTTATCCATTGCCGCATACATCATATCTTTGCCTCACGGAATACTTCCTTCTGCTCCTCAGTCGCTTTGCTGCAGACAAATGAACGATAATAACAGCATTTATAGCCCTGAAGGAAGCAACGTTGATATCAACAAATACAATATCTCCCGGACGGATAATTCTGTCTGTACAGTCAATTCTGATTGGATTTTGTAACGAGGACCGGAAGAAACAAACAAACTCAAATACTTCATCACAGCCAAGTTCATACAGCTTCTTCATACCGGCGCCCATAATTTCACATTCTGTAACACCCGGTTTAATCGCTTTCTTGATTTCATAAATGCAGCTTCAGCGATTGCAACAGCATTCTTTTGATGCATGTGATTTCATCTTCGTTTTGATCTTACGAGCCTGGAACATACACTCTTTGGCATCAATATATTTCTTAAAGCCTCTATTCTCTAATGCTTTTGCACATAATCAATTCATTAGAGGAACCATCAATACCAATCACACCATCTTCAAGTCCATGTTCCTTAATAATTTCTTCAATTTTATCCATACGGATCCCATGCTCGGTGGTAAAAAAGCTTTGTGATACCCATCTGAGGGAAAATCTTTCCTTTCATCCAAGGCATTTCTTCCTTCAGACTATCTACTGAGAATGCAATATAAATATGGATTCCTCCATTAATTGGAAAACAACAAAACAGCCTTCCGGCCATTTTTTTAGCCGGCGGAACATAAGCGCCTGCTTCAAATGTAATTAAAACATCAATCCCAAACTGTTTCATTGCTTGTCGTGTCTTGGTTTAATCTGTATTCCCGCATTCTTGACAATCAATTCCTGTGTATCTGTCACTTGTAATCTTGTTGGCATAATTTTTCTCCTTCTTCTTTCATTACTTTCTAACCGCGCAGTTAATTTTGATAGTTTAATTATAATTTTAACAATCTTTTTTCTATAGTATAAAATACACAATTAGAATTTTGTTTTTGTGTTTTTACAACAAGACTAATAATCCCTCTTCTTTTATAATAATCTAGACTATTGTAAAAACACAGTTTCATTTAGGAATAACTTGCCTGACAGGTAAGAAATGGAGATGTACTATGAAAAGAATTTAGAGATGTTATTTTATCAGCGGTAAGAACACCTGTTGTCAAAGCGAAAGCAAGCTTGCAGAGCTGTGCTGAAACAGCTTTGAAAAATTCGTTGGGGCAGTTGTTGATCGTTCCGGCATCAACCTGACGACATTGAAATGGCACTCATTGCCAATGTAAATAATCTTGATTTAAAATCACCTGAAAATATATTATACTTGATCTTGATAATTCTACTAATATTGTTTATAATATTGAACACGGCTGCGGCTCTTCTTTGACGGCAGCAGGTATTACTTCAATGTTTATTGAAATGGCTGCGTTCAGGTGGCACTTGCCGGTGGTGTTGAACATTCTTCCACTGCTGTTTATATGATGGATCGTCCTACAAGCGCTTACAGCATGATACCGTCAGAAGTGGTGCACAAATGAAAACAACACCGCCTTCTTATGAAAACTTGAATATGGGGTGAAACAGCTGAACGTATCGCCCAGGAATTCGGTATTACACGACGAATTAGATGAATTCTGTATTAAGCCATAAACGCCGCAGCCGCATGGGAACAGCATTTCTTTGATGAACAGATTGCTCCAGAAACTGTTCCTGTCAAAAAGGAACACCACAAATCATTGACAAAGATGATATTTTCCGACCTGACTGTTCTGTTGAGTGCTGGAAAACTCCGACCTTCCTTCACAAAAAAGACGGCCTTGTTACAGCCGGCAACACATATTGTGATGGCAGTGCTGCCATTGTTCAGGTTGACAGTGTGATAACGGCAACAGTTCTCCTATTGTGATCAGGTTCAGGTTGACGAATATGCAAAATCTAATAACCTGACCCCACTTGGTCGTATCGTTGAATATACCGCTGTCGGTGTCCGCCTCAGATAATGGGAATCGGCCCCGCTTATGCTGTAGAAAAGCTTTAAAACGCACGAATATGACACTGATGACATCGGATCTCATTGAATTAAATGAAGCCTTTGCTTCCCAGTCCATCGCCTGCATTCGAAAGTTGAACTTTAGATATTGATAAAGTTAATGTCAATGGCGGCGCTATTGCTCTTGGACATCCATTTGCCGCAACCGGTGCTATTTTAATTACTAAAATGTTATATGAATTAAAAACGTCGTGACAAACAGTTCGGTATTGTATGCTTCTGTATTGGCGGCGGACAGGGTGTTGCTGCAACTGATTGAACGTCTTTAATTATTAAAGGAGTAAATTATGATATTTAAAAATTATGTTGAGTTAACCGATCACATTATATCCAAAGCAAAAACACCTTTGCCATCGTATGTGCTGATGAATCTCACACAATGAGGCTGTCATTGAATCTTATCATAAACATTTGCCTGTATTTTATCGGTGATAAAAAAATATTACTGAGTATTTGACCGCGAATGGCATAAACGCTTCTGACTTCGAAATTATTGATGGAAACGGACCCTACCAGAGCCGCTCAAGTCCGTTTCTTTCGGTTCTAAGTATGGTTTGTACGCGGTATCATGAAAGGCAAACTGATACCAGTCAATTAATGAAAGTACTGTTAAAATCAGAGAATAAACTGCGTACATCATCTGTTGTATGTGCAATGTCGCTGATGGAAATCCTTTACTATCACAAATTAGTTGCCAGTGATCCGGCTCTCGTATTCACCCAAGCCCGATCAGAGTTGTTATTATCAATGCAGTAACCGCATTAAACAATATCGGCATAGAATGTCCAAAAACTGCCATTCTTTCTGCATCTGAATCACCTAATCCAAAAATGCCGGAAAGTCTGGAAGCAGTACAGCTTAAAGAAATGAATCAGCAGGGCTTATCAAGAACTGTATCATTGACGGCCCCATTATCCTATGATCTCTGTTTTGATCCGGAATCAGCTAAAAATCAAAGGATTAACCAGTGATGTAGCCGGAGATCCTGATCTGATCATTTACCCTGATCTGGTAACCGGCAATGCCGTATCCAGCACTGGTTCTGAATGCCAGGGCAATCGGAAGCAGCGTTATTCTCGGAACAGCCGTTCCAGTTGTTCTTCCATCGCGTGCTGCATCCGTCGAAGAAAAGGTACGAAAATATTCTTCTTGCCTCAGCCAGTGTAAATTAAATATTTTATCAAATTCCCTATTATCCTGTTTATATTGAATCCATTTTCTAATATAAACGGGATATTTATATTTCCTCTATTTCCAATAATGGAATCCGTTCGGGTATATAATTTGCACAAGTAATAATAACTGATCAAAAAGTGTAAGAACAAGGCGACCGTTTCAAAATCAACACCAAATATATATCCTTAATTCTTGATAACCGATAAGTTAATGTATTCTGATGAATAGACAACAAACACTGCTTTCCTTGCCTATTACGATTCGTCACCAAATATGTCCGCAGCGTTTTCACAAATTCAGAACCGTTCTCCTGATCATACCTAATCATATCCAAAATAATCGGATGCAGAAATACTCTGGCATCATATTTGTTCTGAGTAAGGAACGAAAACATGCATTGGCATATATTTTTCTGACGATATTACCCGGTCTTTTAAATGCAGCAGCTTTCCAAGACGCGCTGCCAGTATTGCCTGCTGATATTTGACTGCTACACACTGAAGATTCTCATAAAAGCAGCTTGTTTTTGCAATATAAATATGGTTCTTTGCTATAAAAGTCCTTAATTCATCATTGTCCAGTCCATTATAATGCTCTCCGACTTCTCCAAATAAAGTCAGCATATAATCATCCATCTGTATACTGGATAGCATTTTTGTAAAGGCGATTCAATAATTCATTGTAAATTGGGCGCATATATTCGCTGATTCTCATATTCAAAATAAGACACCGCCAACATATAACCGCCCCGCAAAAATATGTTTCAACTCTGCAGCGCATCCTGAAAGCATCTCTGATGACTGATTGCCATCTGCGAGCATTCTAAGTCGAAGCTTTGCCTGCTTTATAAGATGATGTCTCCCGTTGCCGTCCGAAAGTATTCCCGATTAATCATTATTTTCAACAAACGCAGAACATCCATTTCTTCATCTGTCAATGCTTCTTTGTCAACATGAAAACAATCTGACAAAACATATCATTTTGGGAACTCACAATCATCGTTATCTCCAACGGATATTTGGTTCCTTTTTTCCTCTATAAATGAAATATCTTCGTAATACTCAAACCCATCGTCCTATTTTTTTTCTGATGCCCAATAAAATTTCCATTGGTACTTTCCTGCTTTTCTGCAGTTCATCGTAAAATTTTTAAGACCAATTGGTTCATTTGGCAGCATCAATAATACATCCCCAGTATCACGACCAACAATCATTGGCCAATTTAACAATTCATATGCAGCTTCACAAAGAGCCTCTTATCGAATCATTCTTCAATATAGCATCCATAAAGCCTATTTTTGCTTTTTTTCAATTAATTTCATTGCATTCTCCTGCCCTTGTTTCCCATTTATTTCATATCTAATGTCTTTATTATAATCATATATAAAGCGTATCCGTTCACATTACACTTTCACTTTATTGAATATCCAATTTTGCTCTGAACTTAATTTTGGTCTGAATTTGTTTTAAAAGACAAAACACAAAAGCAAGAAACATTTGTTGAATCTCACATGTTGTATTGAAATCAAAAAGTATAATAACCTACAAATAGAAAGGGGATACAATAATGATAAATACATTTTTTGCATTAATTTTGGATCTACATCATCTAAATTTGTTTTATATAATAATGAGCAGTCATTGCTGAACAAAGCATCAGCCATTCTAAAGAGGAACTTTCTAAATGTTCGTCTATCAATGAGCAGCTGCCATTGCGTCAATCATATGCCGAAACATTTCTTGAACAGCATCATATGTCTGTAAAGATTTATCAGCAATCGCAGCCCTGCGCCGGCGTAACGCCACCCGTAGACTTTGGCGCTTATATGATTAACGACTGTATGGTTGATCGATTATTCAATCATCCCCTTGTTGATCATGCCATGAACCTTACACCTGTTGTGGCTACTGTTTAGCCCAAGGTACAGACATTCCTGTCATGACCTATGATTCCTGTACAAACCGATCAGATGGAACCGGTTTATAAAATTTCCGGTATACCTGAAATAGAACGTTCTCATATGTGTCCACACTGAAAATATCCGCGCCTGTTGCCTTCAAAACTGCAAAAATTACAAAAAAATTATGAAGATTTGAATCTTGTCATTGCACATCTTGGGGGTGGCATCAGTAACAAGCTCATTCCCATGGACGCATCATAGACAGTATGGACAGCAATTCCGTGCATTTTCACCGGAACGAGCTGGTATTCTTCCAAGCCGCGCCCTCGCTAAACTAATCTATTCGAATAAATTTACTGAAGCAGAGCTTTATAAAAGACTTGAAGGCAATGGCGGTATGCTTGCCTATCTTGGTACAGCTGATGGTCGTGATGTTGAAAAAATGATTGCATCCGGAAATAAGCAGGCTGAACTTATTTATCATGCAATGGCTGTACAGGTTTCCAAGGAAATAGGGCATTATCTACTGATCTTTCAGGCAATGTAGATGCCATCGTATTAACCGGCGGACTCGCTCACTCAAAGCTTTTTGTTGATTGGATTCGCGAACGCACTGCTTTTATTGCACCTGTCACTGTATTTCCTGGGGAATATGAAATGGAAGCACTTTGCACTTGGTGCTCTTTCGTGTCCTCAACCATCATGAGGAAGCGCAAATTTATCAAGAAAGAGGTTAAGTATTATGGTAAAAAAAATAAATCGTTCTTACGTTTTAGTCTGCGGCGTACTTGTACTTTTGTGTATGGGACTTATCTATGCCTGGTCCATTTTTTGTCGGACCCATTGAATCAGACTTTGGCTGGACAAGAACTCAGACATCTATGACATTCAGTATATCCATGCTCGGTTTTTTCAATTGGCGGATTATCGGCGGGCTATATTCAAAAAGCTAAATCTCCAAAGTTTGTTGTCACTCTGGGGCTGTCCTGTTGCTGGCAGGCTTCTCTCATGCTCCAGATTCATCAGTTATGGCAGCTTCCTTGTTTTTATGGTGTTTTCTGTGGTTATGGTGTTGGTCTTTGCTATAATGTATGGCTGGGCACCCGCCCAATTACATAATGATAAACCGGTTTTTGCCTCAGGCTGGCTTCTGATGGGCTTTGGTCTTGGTGGATTTATCCTGGGAAAAGTTGCATTCGTTATGTTGTATTCACCGGGCTTGGCTGGCGAAAACTTTCATTATCATCGGCATCATTGTATTCATTCTTCTTATTGTTACATTGCCGCTTTTAGTCGTCCCTGAAAATGATCTTCCAGAAACAACTGTTTTGCTGGTAATGACTATTCACCATCCCAAATGCTTGACAATTCCCCTGCTTTCTGGCTTTATTTAATCTGGTGTATGATTCTCGGCGTTTGGCCTTGCTATCATCGGACAGGCTGCAATGTTTACAATTGATACGGGAGCAAGCCCGGCATTTGCCGCAACTGCTGTTGGTATGTTTAAGCATTGAAATGGTGCTTCCCGTGTTGTTCTTGGTATTGTATTTGATAAAAAAGGACGTCCGACCGCTGCCTGACAGCTTTATATTTAATAACTGCTGGCATCATCCTGCTTACAATTGGTATGTTGTTAAAACAACGCTCTCCCCATTGTTGTTGTCGCATTATTCTTATGTGGATTTGGCTACGGTGCTATTTCCTCTGTTAATCCTAAGCCTCTACCAGACTTATCTTTGGCGGAACAAATTTCCAAAAGAATTTTGGTATGATTTTGTATTATCCAGTCCAGCCATTTTATTGGAAATTCTGTTTCCAGTGTTTTGAAGACAGCTACCGGTTCTTACATGCTTTCCTTTATGGTGCTATTATAGTATCCATCATCTATTCTAGCTTTACATTGTTGGTTGAAAGAGCCATTAAGAAAATTTAATAATATTTATATAAAAGGCATTACTTGTTGAACAGCTGAAATTCCAGCTGTACACAACGCGTAATGTCTTTTTATTCCTATAATATTACTTTGTTATCATTAATAGAAAAGCCGGAAGCTTCACAAAATTGTGTTCTCCTGGCCCATTTTACTTATTATTCCTTATGCCATCTAAGATTTTTACAGCTTGATATCCTCAATAACCTCTCTTCAATGTTGCTGCTGATTCCTGCAGTTTTTTTTGTTTCCTTCGTTCGTTCATGGTAATCGGCACATGAGTCTCGACACCTTCATTTCCCACAACCGCCGGCATACTCTAGGCACACCCTCAATGCCATACTCACTCATGCATCATTGAAGATACCGGCATCACTCGATTTCATTACGCATAATGCATTCACAGATACGTTTATTAGACATTGCAATGCCATAGTAAGTGGCATGCTTTTTCGCACACCATAGGCACTGTTTTTGACAGATCTCCTTGCAATTTCCTTCATAGCCGTCTCATGACATAATGACCTCTCATCTCACAGAACTGGTCTAACGGCACACCTGCATTGAATTGCTCCATTACGGCAATCTGCTGTCACCGTGCTCACCGATAATAAAGGAATGGACACTTCTGGC
>VOFH01003386.1_pt1 | contig 41709 bp, 79 predicted proteins | sample 5384091 | NCBI WGS metagenome assembly VOFH01 (sample SAMN12384727, study PRJNA508395) | human gut metagenome | isolation source: healthy gut G | host: Homo sapiens
GTTCTTGAGGAGTTTGACCGTATTGTTGGATTGGAACGTCTGCATGCCATTCATTTTAAATGACAGTAAAATCCGTTTTGCAGTCACAAAGACAGACACGCAAAAATAGGTGAAGGTTCTATAGGCTTGGAGGCGATTATAGCAATTATCAATCATCCCAAATTATGTCACTTGCCATTTTGTTTGGAAACGCCCAATGAATTGGATGGCTATGCGAAAAGAGATTGCCTTATTAAGGGAGCATTACAAATATTAACAGGATGATACTGTGTTGTATTTAACTGATAGCTAAAAAATATATCTTGGTTACATTGCATAAAGAAAGAATCGCTCATAAAAAGAGGTTCTTTCTTTTTTATATCTCCAATATAAAAGCTGAGTATTATTATATCAGTTCATATTTTGTGTTTGACTTATGTTAAGAATAATAACATTTTTGTTATTTATGACAGCTGTTATAAATAACAGAATAATACTATGTACAAGGCTTATGAAAACAAAATATATTGTTTATCATTTCTTTCTCATGTTTGATTGCAGGCGGTAACCTCAAACAGGTAAGGGAAGTATTTGAAACATATAACATAGTTACTCTAAAGCAAAATACTGTTCCTTATTTTAATTTTTATTCATAAATTGATGTAAATGTTAACTTATTTAAAAGGTATCTGTTTATCGCAGGCAGTGATGGATAAATATCAAAACTTATCTTTAAAAAATAAATGAAATCACGAGAAAATAAAAGATTTCAAAGAAAACATCAGTTAAATTAAAAAATATGTTAAAATAACCGTATTAATAGAGAATCTTCCTATGTATATTGACTTTTTTATTATTTTCATATATTATCATGGTTGAGGTATTTCATTGAAAGGTAGTGATGTTTGGGTTGGAAAATAAGCTGACTTTATACGGCTTTAACAACCTCACCAAAAACATTTTAGCTTTAACATCTATGATGTATGCTATGCAAAAAGTGAGCGAGCCCAAAAGATTATGTTGCTTACATTGATGAGCAATACAATTTGAAAGATTAACCAGAATTTTTGTGTGATGTTACTGAGATTATCGGCGCGCATGTGCTGAATATCAGCAAACAAGATTATGAGTGCAAGCGTAACACTTTTTAATCAGTGAAAACGATATGCCCGAAGAGATGATGGACAAGTCTTGCAACCATGGGCACCTTGCTTCACGTGATACTGTTTTGGCACACCTTGACAAAAGTCATGTTACGGTGCATACGTATCCGGAATATCATCCGGATAACTCTATTTCTACATTTCGTGTGGATATTGATGTTGCAACTTGCGGGGAAATTTCTCCGCTAAATGCATTGGACTATTTAATTGGCAGTTTTGATTCCGATATCATTACTGCCGATTACCGCGTGCGTGGATTTACACGTGATAATCATGGAAATAAATTATTTATTGACCATGATATTACTTCCATTCAAGATTATATCGCCACGGAAACGCTGCAAAAGTATGACGCAATTGATATTAATGTATATCAGGCGAATTTGTTTCATACAAAACTGTTGATAAAAAGAAATAGAATTGCAGAATTATCTGTTTAATACAGATGTTTACGAATTATCTCCAAAAGAACGTTTGGCAATTACTGACCGCCTGCGCAGAGAGATGATTGAGATATTCAGTGGAACCAATGTGTACAAGTAGGAGGATTGTGCTATGAACTTATCAGACCAAAAGCAGAGCCCCTATTTTTGAGGCATTAGAGCGCTATAAATCTATGCGCATTGTTCCGTTTGACGTACCGGGACACAAAGAGGAAAAGGAAATCCGGAATTGACAAAATTTTTGGGTGAGAAATGTTTAACGGTAGACGTAAATTTATGAAACCGTTAGATAATTTGTGTCATCCGGTTTCCGTAATTAAAGAAGCAGAAGAATTGGCAGCTCGTGCTTTTGACGCGCAGCATGCCTTTTTTATGGTTAACGGTACTACTTCCGCCGTACAAAGTATGATTATGAGTGTATGTAAACGCGGGGATAAAATTATCATGCCGCGCAATGTACATCGCAGTGCCATTAATGCACTGATTATAAGCGGTGCGGTTCCTGTTTATGTCAATCCAAGTATCAATAAACAGTTGGGTATTCCGCTGGGAATGTCTGTGGCAGATGTGAAAAAGCCATTGAGCAGAATCCGGATGCGAAGGCAGTGTTGGTTAACAATCCCACTTACTATGGTATTTGTTCCGACTTGAGAACCATTACGAAGCTGGCTCATCAGCATGGAATGAAAGTATTGGTGGACGAAGCTCACGGTACCCACTTTTATTTTGGCGAAAATCTTCCTGTATCTGCTATGGCGGCCGGTGCAGATATGGCAGCTGTCAGCATGCATAAAACAGGAGGTTCTTTGACGCAGAGTTCGTTTTACTCAGCAATCATCCTGACTTGCATCAAGGGTATATACGCCAAATTATTAACTTAACGCAGACCACAAGCGGTTCTTATTTGCTGCTGTCTTCATTGGATTTGTCCAGGCGTAATTTAGCGCTGCATGGCAAAGAAATCTTGAAAGGGTAAAAGAATTGGCGCAATATGCACGGGAAGAAATCAATAAACTGGGTGGATTTTATGCCTTTTCATCCGAATTAATTGACGGCGATGCTATTTTTGATTTTGATACAACAAAACTTTCGGTCCACACAAGAGATATTGGTCTTGCAGGTATTGAAGTGTATGACCTGCTGAGAGATGAATATGATATTCAAATTGAATTTGGAGATATTGGCAACATACTCGCTATTATTTCTGTAGGAGATAACATGTTTGTAATGGAACGTCTTATCTCTGCTATGGCGGAAATTAAGCGTCTTTATCAAAAGGATAAAGCGGGGATGTATGACCATGAATATATCAATCCGGAAGTTGTTATGACACCTCAAGAGGCATTTTATGCAGCCAAGCGCGCCAGGCCAATTGAGCAAAGTGCAGGACAAAATTGCAGCGAGTTTGTTATGTGTTATCCTCCTGGTATTCCAATTTTGGCTCCGGGAGAGCGCATTACACAGGAGATTCTGGATTATATTGCATATGCGAAAGAAAAAGGATGTTTTTTAACAGGTACGGAAGATATCCATATAGAAAAACATTAACGTGGTAGGTGAAAACTAGTGGAAGCAAAAGGTTTGGATTTGTGGTATACGGAGGAACATTCCAAAGAAGCAAAATTTTCAATTAAAGTGCTCAGACAATTATATTCTGTGCAAAGACCTTTTCAACAACTAGATATTTCGGAATAAAAAGAATTCGGCCGTTTTTTTTACTTTGGACGGCTATATGATGGTGACAGAAAAAGACGAATTTATTTACCATGAAATGATTGTTCATGTGGCCATGGCTACCAATCTTAATAAAAAAAGAGTATTGGTAATTGGTGCGGGTGACGGCGGTACTGTACGTGAATTGACTCGCTATCCATTCATTGAACACATTGATATGGTGGAAATTGATAAAATGGTCGTTGACGTATGTAAAGAATTTTACCGCAGACAGCCTGTAAGCTGAATGACCCAAGGGTTCACCTCTATTTTGAAGATGGGTTGCGATATATTCGCTCCAAAGAAAATGAATATGATTTAATCATCGTAGATTCCACAGACCCATTCGGTCCGGGGAAGGATTATTTACCAAGGAGTTTTACGGAAACTGTTTTAAAGCACTGACGGAAGACGGTATTTTGGTCAATCAGCATGAAAACGCATATTACACTTCTTTTGCTCAGTCCATGCGGCGTGCGCATTGCCGTATTGTAAATCTGTTTCCGATTTGTAAGGTATACCAAGCGCATATTCCGACCTATCCATCCGGTCATTGGCTGTTTGGTTTTGCGTCCAAAAAAATATGACCCGGTAGCAGACTTAAAGGCAGATGCATGGAACCAACTTGGTATTTATACCCGCTATTATAATACGGATTTACATCGCGGCTGTTTTGCACTGCCCACCTATATCAATGAATTATTGGAGCGTGACCTATGAAACCGAATATAGAAACCTTCATTGGCTGTGACAATTCTTATGAAGAATCCAAAATCGTATTGTTTGGTGCTCCGTTTGATTCCACAACGTCTTTCCGTCCGGGAACTCCTTTTTGCCAGCAAAGCAATGCGAAGTGAATCATTCGGCATTGAAACTTACAGTCCGTATCAGGATGGAGATTTAGAAGATTTTGCTGTTTTTGATTCCGGTGATTTGGAATTGCCTTTTGGTAATACGCAACGTGTCCTTGACCAAATTGAAGAACATACCGCTGAGATTTTTAAAAGACGGTAAAATTCCTTGTATGATTGGCGGTGAACATCTTGTTACACTGGGAGCAATGCGTGCGGTAGTAAAGCAATACCCTGATGTCCATATTATTCACTTTGATGCGCATGCCGATTTACGTGAGGATTATTTGGAGGAACGTTTTTCTCATGCTACAGTACTGCACCGTGTGTGGATTTGGTTGGTGACGGAAAAATCTTTCAATTCGGTATTCGTTCCGGAGACCGTTCTGAATTTGTTTGGGCAAAAGACCACGTATTTACCAATAAATTTAATTTTCATGGTCTGAAAGAAATTGTGGATCAGTTAAAGGAAAAAACCTGTTTATTTTACACTGGACCTTGATGTATTGATCCATCCGTCTTTCCGGGTACAGGTACGCCTGAAGCGGGAGGTGTTTCATTTCAGGAACTTCTGGAAGCGATGATTCAGGTGTCCCATTTAAATATCGTTGGTTTTGATGTAAATGAACTCAGTCCGTGTATGACCAAAGCGGTAGTTCTACAGCAATGGCATGTAAAGTGCTACGGAATTGCTCATTGCTGTTATGAAAATAGGGCGGAATAACCTCATGATTTTTCTGAGGATTGCCCTTGTTTTATCATAAAGCTAGACTAAAAAAGTATATAAAATAAAAATTTAAATTTTCTATATTTTTAGCATTTTAATGAATGGTTTGTGCAAAAATATCAAAAATTAAACAGTTTTGGTTAAAATTATATACAAATTTTTATTACCATTCCTATTGCAATTATAGAATTTTCGTGATAAAATTTGCACATGCAATTTGGACCGAAACAACTCTGTCTTTGAAGAGTATGTAAACACGTTTCACTTTAAAAGCGTAAACGCGCAGCAAAAAAGACAGAGCCATATCAGTGGCTTTTGAAAACAAAAGTCACTTTTTATTTTATCTATTTGTTGCGGTACAATTGATAAACGGCAAATTTTGTCGTCCAAAGCAAAAATTCAAGAAAGAATCTAGGTGAAATGTATGAATTTAGCAAGAAAAATTGCAAATGAATTTGGCAGAGGAATTGCTGCTGGATTTATTATCAGTTTTGGAGCAACGGTATACTTGATGATGGACAATAAAATTGTTGCGTCCTTTTTGTTCTGTTTTGGCTTATTTATCGTGAGCGAATTTGATTTAAATCTATACACCGGAAGAATCGGTTATCTGGCAACAGAACGTACCGGAGGCCTATTTACGTTATGTTGCATTGGGACTGGTAAGGAAACTTTGTAGGTATGTTAATTTCAGTCTCTATTTTGCAGCAAACAAGGCATGCAAATAAATTAATCGAAGCTGCTTCCTCTTCAGCCGCTTCCAGAGAAGGCGATAATTTATTAAGCCTCTTTCTTTTAGGTATTTATTGTGGTATTCTAATGTATATTGCAGTTGCTTGTTTAGAAGGGGAAAAGCAAGGGGCGGCATTAATATTATGGGTTACTTGGGTATTTTCTTCTGTGTACCTTTGTTTATTCAAAGCGGTTTTGAGCATAGTATTGCGAATTTATACTGGTTTATGATGTCCGGAAAACAATGGACATTGTCCGGTTTATGGATTATGTTGGTTGTAATGGCCGGTAACGGTGTAGGCAGCATGGTTACAAGACTGGTTGACCACTACGTATTGGAAAGACCGCAGCAAAAGCGCAGGCGCTTGCAGCAAAAGCAAACGCAGAAGAAAAAGACTCTGAATAAGGAGTTTTATTGTGAATATTAAAGTAAAAAATTACGTGAGCAGGCAATTTTGCCTCATAGAGCAACATCTGATTCAGCGGGAGCCGACCTTTGTGCTTGTTTGACGGAGCCTGTAACCATTGAGCCAAATCATACGGTGATGATTGGCACCGGTCTTGCCATAGAAGTCCCGTCGGGCTATGCTGCTTTTGTATATGGAAGAAGCGGTTTGGGGGTAAAACATAATATTACACCTGCCAATTGTGTAGGCGTGGTAGACGCCGATTATCGCGGAGAAATGATGGTTGGGTTGAAAAATAGTTCTGATAAAGCTTTTTATTGTAAATCCCGGAGACCGTATTGCCCAAATGGTGATTGCACCTGTGGTAATGTCTACTTTTGAAGAGGCGGAGGAATTGTCTGACACAGACCGCGGTACAGGCGGTTTTGGAAGCACAGGTATTTCCTGATATCCGGTATCTGAGCAGTTTAGGTATGGATTGAGATACATTTTGTCCTACAAAAATATAAGACCAAGGAAATAGCAAAATGTCCTGTTTCCTCGGTCTTTTTTTGTGTTTAGATGTAAGAAATAGCCGTAGAACGATTTTATTCATACTGATTTTGTTAAAATGCATTTGGAACTCCGCTGCTGAACTAGAAAAATACAGAGTGTTAACAAGGAAACTTATATTGGAACGATGATGGATATTATCTTAAGAATAAACATAGATTTTGCATTGGAATAGGATATACTTTTTATTTGATGTATCTATTTTAAATATAAAAAGAGGTTTCGTCCTACTATCATTTTTGAATGCTTTGTGTTATACTAAAGAAAAAATTGGTCGAAAAGAGGGGAACGGCCGTGGAGATTATTTTGTGGATCATTGATTTATTAATACCTTCTGCATTTTTATTATTAGGTTTATACTTCACAATTGCTCCGGTAAAAGAACGTAATAAAACAAAAGGATACCGCACAAATCTTTCTTTAAAGACAGAGGAAACATGGAATTATGCACAGCGCATCTTTTGCTGTAATATGGATGATATTTGGCGTATGTTTAGCCGGTTTGATTGTATTATGTAATTTTATCATCCCATTTCTCATGAAGTACGTTCTGTAATATTTGTGGTTGCCAGCATCAGTGTAATGATGTGTTGCACCCCAATTACAGAAGGAATGATTAAACGGAAATTTCGTGGTCAATTGAACGGCCTGTAATGTTATAAAGGAGTATTGCGATGACAGACCAAGAACAATTTGAAGAAATTTTACAACGTACATTACAAGACAGGGCAGCACAGAGTTACTGGAATGGATGAAAAAACAGATTTTTTCACAGCACCTGCAAGTACGCGGTTTCATTGTGCTTGTAAAGGTGGTTTATTAAAACACAGCATTAATGTGTACCGTGTACTGAGAGAACGTTACTTTGAAGAAGGGGACAGTGAAGAAAGCTTTGCCATATGCGGGTTACTGCATGATATTTGCAAAACTCAATTCTACAAAGAATCCACTCGAAACGTCAAAATGAACAGACTGGTCAATGGGAAAAGCAGCCTTATTTTACGGTAGAAGATAGTTTTCCCTACGGACATGGCGAGAAATCTGTTTTATGATTGAACGCTTCCTGCGCTTAAAAACTTCAGAAGCGGTTGCCATTCGCTGGCATATGGGCGGCTTTGATGATGCAGCTCGTGCCGGTAACTTTGCTATCAGTTTGGCATATGATAAATATCCGATTGCAGTGAAACTGCATTTGGCGGATTTAGAAGCGACTTATTTAAGAGAGAAAGGCACTTCTGACATTCCAAGAACATAAAAACAGCCACACTATCATAGTGTGGCTGTTTTTATTATCGTTTTGTTCCAAAGAAAAATACAGCAAGTGTACCGGGACCGGAGTGAGAGCCAATAACGGGACCAATTGGGTTTATGATAATGTCTTTTACAGGGAGTTGTTTCCGAATCATATTTGCCAGCAATTCTGCATCTTCGGACAATCCCCATGACTGATAAAATGGTTTGCTCCGCGATATGTACCGCAGTTTGTTCTAATTTTTCTACCAATTGAGATAAAGAAGCTCTTCGACCTTTTATTTTGCCAACATTGACTAAATGGCCTGTATCGTCTACATGTAAGATTGGTTTCATACCTAAAAGAGAGCCAACAAATGCGACTGCGGGAGAAATACGGCCACCACGTTTTAGATGATTCAAATCATCTACGGTAAACCAATGGCAAAAGATGAAGCTTATTTTGTTCCATCCATTGATATACTTGTTCTATTGTTTTTCCGTTTTGTTTTTGTTGTACAGCATAATAGGTTAACATTCCCTGACCTAAAGAGGCGCTCAGGCTATCTACAATATAAATTTTGTTATTGGGATATTTGAGAACCAATTCTTTTGCGGCCATTTGTGCAGAAGCACAGGTGGTACTGAGAGCAGAAGAAAAACAGATACATAAAATATCTTTACCTTTTTTCAGAACCGGCTCCATGGCAGAGAGAAACGCATTCGTGTTTGCCGCAGAAGTGGTGCATTGCGTTCCTTCGCGAAGCAGACGATAGAAATGAGAAGATGAAATATCCCGACCGTCCAAATAATTATAGTGTTCTTTTCCGTTAATTGTAAATGAAAGAGGCAGAACAGTTAATTCTAACTTATCGGCTAATTGTGCCGGCAAATCACAGCAAGAGTCTGTCATAATGATAAAATCGTTCATATATCGTTTCTCCATTCGAGTATTTCATTTTTATAGGCCATATTATATCATTAAAAGTATAAGATGTAAAATGTATAAACTGATAATATATTATTAATAATTTGTAAATATAGTTTTTAAAACTATATTAATTTTGTTTGGAATATCATTGACAGCAAAATAGGAATATGCTAAAATGACACAGGAATATGCGAGGGTGGCGGAATTGGCAGACGCGCTAGATTCAGGTTCTAGTGTTAGCAATAACATGTGGGTTCAAGTCCCATCCTTCGCACCATAGAAAAAACCGCGTAACTAGGTCATATGGCTTGGTTACGCGGTTTTGTTATACTATATTCAATTTTACGGGTATAAAAATTCCATATGGCGATGAAAATGCAACACGAGATTATGATAATTTTATTGCGTATCATGTGCATATAAATCTTATCTAAAATTTTTTGATTTCCAGTCACTACGTATTATCTCAATTCTGATTTATACTTTTATCGTCGTTGCCTGGAATTTCTGTAACATAAATGAAAACAATAAAAAGTAATACAGATTTATATGTTAAAGAGGTTACGAACAATGCAAAGCTTGAAGAATCCAAAAAAAATTACAACAATAAGCGTTGCTACCATTTTGCATTTTGTATCGTTTTAGCTCTTATAAAGGAGCACACACATTGAATAACGATATTGTTGTAATAAATTTCATTTTTGTGTATATCGTTTGGCTATATGTCGTTTATATATGGAAAACGGTATCCATTCTGTTTTTTTGATTGGTATAATCATTGTTGCAGGAAACTTTATTTATGAAACGATAGTTCGACTGCTGAACACAATAGATATTGTGGATGCTGTCTATGGTCTTATTGGTGTATTGTGCAGTTTAATATATTTATATTACATAAATGACCATGGGTTTGAAAATAAAGAATAGTCTTATATTGGTGATTTATCCCCATATAAACAAAACAGTTAGTCTATAAAATTTACATAAGAAAAAGACTTCAGTAAATTTATATATCCCTAGTAGGAGTATAATGGAAAACCGTTTTATCCATTTTATTATAGGAAATCCGTAAGGTTTGCGAATGATAATTACTTATATTTGATTTTTATTTAGAAACCTTTAAAATAGTAGTATATGGATGATTTTATATCACACAACTGTCTACAAAGGATTATCGTTTGATGATAGGAGAATATTTATGATAAAAACATTAGGAAAAGTATTAACAATGGTTATCACAGGTGTGATATTTACGTTTAGTCTAACAGGCTGTATTCCAGCTGGAAGTCATTCTCAATCAGAAGTATCTCAATCAGAGGTATCCCAGCTGGAAGTTTCTTTAGAAATCAGTTCTGCTGCGGAAACTTTTTCAGCAGAAGAGTTAGAAATTGCGAAAAATCAATTGCCTTCTGTTATAGCTATTCTAATCAATGCAACATTAAGTGAAGAACCTATCAAAGATGGTTCTCGTATGTCTATGGAGTCTATTTGGAGATTTATTTTTTCCATTACAAATTCTCAACAAGAAGGAAATCCGTATCCTCCAAGTTTATATAGAGAAGAAATCAATCAACCATATGCAGCAGGAGACGGTACGGAATATACGCTCGAATGCAAGTATCTTTCTATGGAACATGTTCAACAAATTGCGCATGAATTTTTCGGCGTAGATTCGTTTTATTATAATCAGTATTATGATAAAGAGAGGGGGATACGTCATTCTTCCTATGGACTTCCTTACAATTTTACTTATAAAGATTTGGTTATAGAGGCTCAAACCAACGGTAATATTACTGCGGATTTTACATTAATGCCGAGCTATGATGAAACTTGGGATTATGGCAGATATCGTTATGAATTTCAACTGATACACGAAGATGACCGCACATTTATTCGATTTTTTTGCATTCCAAAAAATATAATATATTCTATATATACTGATACAGTTGAAACATGATTTTTCTTGTTGTTTTAAGAGAATGGTTGACGGAATCTATTGTTTTATTTTATAATGCTTAGCAATAATGGGGTGTGATAATATGGAAAATCAAGTCCTGATAGGAAGAGTTATCGGTAAGCTTTCAAATCAAATATACAGGAATATAGCAATATCTTGTTCTTCCACAAATATGAGCGGTACACAAGGAAGGGTTTTACATTTTATTTTATCTAATAATGGGGATGTATTTCAAAAGATATTGAATCAGAATTTAACTTGCGCCCGTCAACAGCCACAGGCATTTTAAAATTAATGGAGAAAAACGGTGTTATACGCAGAGAAAGTACTCCTTACGATGCCAGGTTAAAAAGGATTGTTATAACAGAAAAGGGTGCAGGGCTAAAAGAGCAGATTGCTAAGGATGTTGTCCATTTAGAAGAAACATTGATGCTTGGAATTTCTCAAGATGATTTAAATGTTTTTCTAAAGGTCTTAAATCAAATGTTAAAAAATTTAGAGGAAGAAGCCTCATTTTAGATATATCTTAATTGATATATTGAAAGAGTTGTATTTTATTGCTATATATAAGAAAATAACAATGAACTGAAAGAATAGATGATTTTATCTTTTTTGAAAAAGAATATTTTTAATTTTCTGCCTATAAAAAAGTCCGTTTCAAACGGACTTTTTTTAGCTCTAAGATTATTCAGCACTGTACATAGTGCTTGTAAAATAAATTATTTCACCCATTTTGTAATTATTTTAATCAAGAATTTTCCCTACCGGAAACAGCCATCTGAATAAAAGGCGCATCAAAGGGTTACAGACCAAAATCATTAATGGTAGGCTATACACCAGTTAATAGGAATGTGATGAATCCAAGTGGTCCAAATTTCACTGCTAAATCCTACTGTAAGCAATGCGCCATAAAAAGGATTCTAAAATTACCATAAGTGATACTGTGAAAAGTTGGAACAATACTGTAAACATCCAAGGTTTCATCCAAGGTCTGCCTATTTTTTCATCAGCATTTTCACAAAGGGACAACCAACGAAATATTCAAGACAAAAACAACAACTAAGGTTAATGGCTCCAAAAGCCAGGCTTGTTTTACCGCATCCCATGATATCCCCATACTAAGGAACATGTTAAATATAAGCATACATGTACACATGAATACTACATTCAATACGGTAAATATAAGATCTTCCCTCTTATTTTGAGGCATCATCATTTTTCGATATATTTGACATTCAAGAACCTCCATATACTTAGCTACCTAACTATTCTAGCATTTTATTTTTTTTTATTGTCAACTGCTTTTTATTTTTCATAACAATAGGTACTATGTGAAATAGCAGGTGAAAATTTGTTATGGGTAAACAAGAAAATCGCGAAATAAAAATCTTCGCATCAGATAGTTTGAAATAGAAAACATATGTAAATTTGTTTCAAATGCACGTAGTTTTATAGACAAACATCGAGTATAATGTTACTATAAATAAATCAAAACTAAGTTTGTAAGGGGTAATATAAATGGACGCAAAAAAAAACGTAGTACAATTCTATCAGGTGCTTCTATTGGTGTTGCTTTGGGAGCAATTGCAGGCGGTTTGATTGGTTACTATGGCTTTCAGAATTTGCCAATCGGTTTGGCAATTGGTGTGGCTGTAGGCGTAGTGCTGGGTTCTGCATTTGATTTCTGCATGGTGATGTTGGCTCGTAAAAAGAAGCAAAAACTGGAACAGCGTGAATTGATGCACGAAATTGAAAAAAGAAGAACATCCGCATCAAAAAAGAAACATCATAAATAATAAAGCACGTGAGAAGCAAATCAATCAGCTCTCACGTGCTTTATTTACATTTCAGGGAGTTTGCATATCATAAGAGCAGGTATGGTAATCAATCCCCAGATGACTGTAAATGGAAGACATACTTGTCCTTTGATATTGAAAGGCAATTGGAATAGTCCCAAACTTTTTTCTTCATCATCACATTGACCACCAAACCTGTGGCAAGTTCTACACCTGTAATAATAAAAGAGCCTGCAACGCATTTTACCGGTAAACTTTTTTGTTTTAAAAGACCATTGCATACTTTATTGATAAAACATAGGCTGGTTCACTCCTGCTACCGCCATGGATACATGTGTCTTTTTTGCGGTACAATAGTTCTAATGCAGGATAAATGGAACTTCCGGCTAAAAAATAATCGTGCGGTTTGTACCATAAAAATCTCCTTAAAATTTTGTAATAAACAAATTATTTGCAGAATAAAGAAAATTATCCTTCATACAGTACAAATTTTCATGGTAATTTTAGCTTGTTATTATTCTATAAAAATAGGGTATTTCTAAAATAAAGTTCATATAAACGTAATAATTTTGTGTGTTTATACATTTTATAGAAAATTATTTGAGTGTTTTACACAAAACTTATGGAGTGTAGCCTTATTTTTTTGCAGTCGACATTATTTGTTGATTATGATAAAATAAAAATGAAAATTACAGTAAAATATGAAATTTAAAAAGAGGTTGCATATATGAAAATTTTGGTTACAGGTGGTGCAGGTTATATTGGTAGCCATACCTGTGTAGAATTGTTACAGACAGGTTATGAAGTTGTTGTAGTAGATAATTTTGATAACAGTAAACCTGAAGCAATTCATCGTATTGAAGAGCTTGCCAATCAATCAATTTCATTTTATGAAGCTGATGTACGCGATGAAGAAACATTAAGAGGGATTTTTGCGAAAGAACACATTGACGCTGTGATTCACTTTGCAGGACTAAAAAGCAGTTGGTGAATCTGTGCGGGTGCCGTTGAAGACCTATTATAATAATAATCTTATTTCTACTTTGGTTTTGCTGGATGTTATGAACGAATTTGGTGTAAAGAATTTTGTGTTTAGTTCTTCCGCAACCGTGTATGGAAATCCATCAAAATGCCGATTACAGAGGATTTTCCTTTGTCTACTACCAACCCATACGGCACCACAAAACTAATGCTGGAACAAATTTTAAAAGATGCTGCAAAAAGCAGATACCGCATTTAATCCTGTGATTTTACGCTATTTTAATCCGGTAGGCGCACATGAAAGCGGTCGTATTGGTGAAGACCCAAATGGAATTCCAAACAATTTGATGCCGTATATCTCTCAAGTTGCCATTGGAAAATTAGAAAAATTAAATGTATTCGGCGGTGATTATGACACTAAAGATGGCACAGGAGTGCGTGACTTTATTCATGTAGTCGACTTAGCAAAAGGTCACGTTGCTGCACTGAAAAATTTGAGACACCATGTGGTTTGCAAATTTATAACTTAGGAACCGGCCAAGGATACTCTGTATTGGAAATGTTGCATGCTTTTGAAAAAGCAGTAGGTAAGAAGATTCCTTACGAAGTCGTTGCACGAAGGCCGGGTGATATTCCGGTATGCTATGCTGACCCTGAAAAAGCAGCGAAGGAACTAAATTGGCATGCAACAAAAAAATAAATGATATGTGTGCAGATACGTGGCGTTGGCAAACGATGAATCCAAATGGATATGATTCATAATATGAAATTTTGTAATTGTGTATAAAGGTAAAAAGGAGTTTTCTTGTTGCAAAAGAAAACTCCTTTTGTATTTTATATGGTGTTGTATGAAAGGCATATGGATAAAATGTCATCTTTTATGTATGAATGTTATAAATTATGGTATAACAACTTCATAACAGGGTTAAAATGTTTCATTTTGACTCTTGACTGGAATATTTTAACGTTTATAGGTTGAAATTGTTTCGCAATTTCTTTTTTATGTTATAACAACCTTGTAACAGTAACAAAACTAAAAGTTTTGACTGTTAGCAAGAACGTTTTAGCGTTTTATGGCTAAAAATTGCAAAGCAATTTTTTAATGCTATAACAACCTTGTAACAGTAACAAAACTAAAGTTTTGACTGTTAACAAGAACGTTTTAACATTTATAGGTTAGAAATTGTTTCACAATTTCTTTTATGTTATAATTTTCACAGAAAGGGGCGGTGTCCATGCATTTGGTTCTCGCATTTATCAATATGAAAATGCATTTATAGATGATTTGGCAAAGTTGGTTTCTATTCCATCTGTGTGTACAACAGCAACAGGGGAATATCCGTTTGGAGAACAGTCGGCCAAGGCATTGAATTGGATATTAAAACGAGCAGAGGAAATGGGTTTTGAGGTGGCGAATGTAGATAATTATGCCGGTCATGCCGAATTTGGTATAGGAGAACATATGTCTGCGGTATTGGCACATGTAGATGTGGTTCCGGCAGGGGATGGCTGGGATAGTGATCCGTTCACTTTGACACAAAAGGAGATTTATTATTTGGAAGAGGTGTGCTGGACGACAAAGGTGCTGCCCTGATGGCGCTTTACTGTCTAAAGGCATTAAAAAGATGCAGATGTTATTCCAAAACGCCGACTCAGAGTGATTTTGGTGCAGGAGAAGAGGTGGGAATGGATGATTTACGTGTCTATTTCCGTCATGAGCCATTGCCGGATAAAGCCTTTACCCTGATTCCGATTATGGTATTTGGCAACAGAAAAGGGAATTTTACAGTTTTCGTTACATGCAGCAGAAAACAATGCAAAATTGTAAGACAATTTCAGGGCGGTACCGTGATAAATGCAGTACCAAGCAGTGCACAAGCTGATATTTGCTGTACCAAGCAAGAAATAGCATTATTGAAACAAGCTTGTGAACATGTAAAGGGTCAATTTACTTTTACAGAAAATGAAGGCGGCGTTGTGATACATTCACAGGGAAAAGCTTCCCATGCAATGCAGCCGGAAGAAGGATTCAATGCAGTAACACATTTGACAGCTCTGTTATTTCAAGTATTCACCGGAGCAATTGGGAGATATACTCACATTTATCCATGAGCAGATTCACACACAATGCAATGGTGAGTTGCTTGGTATTGCACAAACAGATGGACCTTCCGGTGCGCTCACCTGCAATGTGGGAAAAGTTGAAATTTTTCAGCAAAAGCGGTGGTCAGTATTGATATTCGTTATCCTGTTACGTCAGATGGAAATGGCATCATGGAGCATATCCAATCCAAAGCATCAAAATATCATTTATCTTTCCATTTGCACCATTTAAATTTACCGTTATATATGGAAGAACATGCTCCGTTCATTTCGTTATTAAAGGAGGCATATCAAACAACAACGGGAAAAGAGGCGAATCTTTATGCGACAGGGGGGAAGGTACGTATGCACGTACAGTCCAGGGACGCTGTGTTGCATTCGGTCCGTTGTTTGAAGATGAGCCAAACCGCAACATGCATGACGCCAACGAGCATATTGACATCAAACGTTTTATGAAACATGGAGAAATATGTCTGCAGGCTATGTATGATATGATTATGGAACCTTGATAGGAGATAGGTCACGTGGAAAACAACAATCAAAAACAAGTCACATTTGAAGACATTGAAAACAACGAAGAAATCAATGAGTATATCACAAAAGGCAATGAATACCTGGGCGTTATGAATTATACGGAACACGGGTTTGCCCATTTAAAGAGAAGCGCTGTGTATGCACGCCGTATTTTAGAAGATTTGGGATACGATGAGCGTACGTGCGAGCTTGCAGCGATTGCAGGCTATATGCATGACATCGGCAATGTGGTCAATCGTGTAGACCACGCGCAGTCAGGTGCGATTATGGCATTTCAAATTTTGACAAGAATGGGAATGCCACCAAGTGAAATCAGTCAAATTATTGCTGCAATCGGTAATCATGATGAGGGAACTGCAACAGCAGTCAATCCAATTGCAGCAGCGTTGATTTTGGCTGATAAAAAGCGATGTTCGCCGTACAAGAGTGCGAAACAAAGAAACTGTAGCCATAGATATTCATGACAGAGTAAATTACGCAGTAGAACATTCCAGCATAGAAGTAAACAAAGAACAAAAAGGTGGCATTACTGAAATTAACCATTGATACCACCATTTGTCCTGTGATAGAATATTTTGAAATATTTCTAACACGTATGGTACTTTGCCGAAAAGCCGCAGATTTTTAGGTTTAACCTTTCAAATTGTTGTAAACGATGCTCGCATTTTATAAATAAATAAAAAAACGCAGCTGCCTCTCTTAAAACAGCTGCGTTTTTTATTTGGATTTATTATTTTTTATCGGCTTCCGCTTCAATTGCTTTTAAACATTCTTTACAAATGTTGCGGCCCATATATTGCACCATATCGTTTGTGTTATTGCAAAACATGCATGCTGGTTCATATTTTTGCAATATGATAGAGGAGTTGTCCACAAAAATCTCAATTGGATCCCTCTCGTTAATATTCAGTGTTTGTCTTAGTTCTTTTGAGTACAATTCTTCCCAATTCATCAACTTTTCTTACATTACCTGTAGATTTCATAAAAATTGCTCCTTTTTTTAGATTTTGTTTTTCTTTTTACTACAATTACTTTGTTTATGTCAATATCATACCTTTTTTACCATAAATGTCAATAGATTTAAATTTCTGTCGAACAGAATTTTCAAAAAATTCATAAACTAGTCCAATTGTACATACTTATTGCAGAGGTGTAAAGCATGTTAAATGTAATATGGGCAGTTATGATTTTAATCAGTTTTGTGTGCGCCATTTTCACAGGCAGAATGCCGCAGCTTTCAGAAGCAGTAATGAAAGGCGCAGGCAGTGCAGTGGAATTGGTAATAGGTACATTAGGTATGATGTGTGCATGGACAGGATTTATGAAAATTGCAGATGCCGGCGGACTAACTGCTGTATTATGTAAAGTATTCAATCCGCTGTTAAAACGTCTGTTTCCCGATTACCGGGCAGGCAGCAGTGCGTTAAAAGCAATTTCCATGAATATGGCAGCCAATTTTTAGGTTTAGGTAATGCGGCAACTCCGCTTGGCATTGCCGCTATGAAGGAAATGCAGAAAAGAAAATCCCAATCCTTCGGTTGCCAATAACAGTATGGTTATGTTTGTAGTGATTAATACTGCATCCATACAATTGATTCCTACATTTATGGGGCTTTGCGAGCGCAATACGGCGCGCAGTTTCCGTTTGATATACTGCCCGCTGTATGGCTTGCTTCCGTAGTATCGTTAATTGTGGGAGTAATTGTGGCAAAGTTGCTACAAGGACGCAAAAAGAACACAGATTACGTTAAAGGAGTGATCCATATGGAAAGTTTCAGTGTTTACATTATTCCTGTTGTAATCTGTATCATTATTGTATTTGGTCTTTTCAAACGTGTCCCTCTATTTGATACGTTTATTGCAGGTGCGAAGGAAGGGTTCAATCTTCCATCTCTATTTTGCCTTCCTTGGTAGGCTTGATTATGGCAGTTACTATGCTGAGTGCTTCCGGGGCGTTAGAATTATTCACCAACTGGATTGCACCGGTTGCCGATTTTTAGGTTTCCCGGCACAGGTACTTCCGCTTGCCTTGCTTCGCCCAATTTCCGGCAGCGGTTCCACTGCGGTTTTAACAGAAATCTTCCAAAATTACGGCGCAGATGGATTTATCGGACGTGTTGCTTCTGTCATGATGGGTTCTACGGAAACCACATTTTTGCCATTGCTGTACTTTGGTTCGGTGGGCATCAAAAGACACGCCATGCAATTCCCGCAGCGCTGATGGCAGACACAACAGGATATATTATGTCCGTATTGGCAGTAAATCTATTTTTTCGTTAATACGCCATTATTTGGAATATTTGCACGGTATATTTTAACGGATTTATACGACAGAAAACATCGTGCGTGAAATTTTATCACAAATCTATCTACTGGAAATATTTACATATTGCAGTACTTTTTATAACTCTTTATTCCAATATTTGCGGTCAAGACTGCGGTACTGTATTGCTTCCGCAATATGCTGTGCGTGTATTTGCGCGCTATGGTCTAAATCTGCAATGGTTCGTGCTATTTTTTAGCACTCTGTCGTAGGCGCGTGCGGAAAGTCCTAATTTTTCAAAAGCGGCTTTTAGCAAACGATTGGCACTTTGGTCCAGTTGACAATGTTTCTGTAACAGTGTAGGCGTCATTTTAGCATTGCAGGTAATGCCTGTTCCTTTCAATCGTTCATTTTGAATTGCTCTGGCAGCATCCACACGTTTTTTTTTATGGTCTCGGAGGATTCTGCCGATGCTTTGGAAGAAAGCTCGTCAAAATGGACTGCGGGAACTTCAATATGCAAATCCAATCTGTCTAACAGAGGGCCGGAAACACGGGAAAGATATTTGTTCACCATGGACGCGGTGCAAGTGCAGTGGTGACCGGTATGCCCAAAATAGCCGCATGGACATGGATTCATCGCAGCAACAAACATAACCGTGCAAGGATACGTATAGTTTCCGTTTACCCGTGAAATGGTTACGGTACCGTCTTCCAGAGGCTGGCGCAATACTTCCATAGCATTTTTGGAAAACTCGGGCAGTTCATCCAGGAACAAAACACCATTGTGAGCCAATGAGATTTCACCAGGTTTTGGAATGTTTCCGCCACCGGAGAGGCCTGCAGCGGAAACTGTGTGATGGGGCGCACGGAAAGGACGTGTATGAATCAAAGAGGTATTTGGAGGCATAATACCCGCAATGGAATGTAGTTTTGTTGTTTCGATGGTTTCTTCAAATGTCATAGGAGGTAAAATAGAGGGTAAGCGTTTTGCAAGCATACTTTTTCCTGAGCCGGGAGGGCCAATCAGCAGTACATTATGACCTCCGCTGGCAGCAATCTCTAATGCGCGCTTTGCTTGGGTCTGCACTAGTACCTCAGCAAATCAGGCAAAGCGGGAGACGCAAAATCAATATTGCTTTGGGGGAATCTGAGGGCAATATGGTCAGATTACCTGTGAGGTGGTCAATCAGCTGTTTTACATTTGTCACAGGATATACTTCCAATCCTTCCACAACAGCTCCTTCGGCAGCATTGACAGCAGGTACAAACAAACGGTGATATCCCAATTCTTTAGCGTGAATTGCCATAGGCAGTACGCCTCGAATTCCGTGAATTTCTCCTGACAAGGACAATTCACCAATCATTGCACAATCGGAAAGGTCACAGGAAAGTTGCCCTGATGCCGTTAAAATTGCAAGCAGTATGGGAAGGTCATAAATAGGGCCTTCCTTTCTTTTTGTCAGCAGGCGCAAGGTTAACGGTAATACGGCTCATGGGAAATGCAAATCCGCAGTTTTTAAAGCAGAGCGCACTCTGTCACGAGACTCTTTCACAGCGGTATCAGGCAAGCCAACAACGTCAAATCCGGGTAGTCCGTTTTGAAATATCCGCCTCTACATTGACTTCAAATGCATCCATTCCGTAAAGACCGATACTGTTTAAATGGGCAAACATGAGAATATCTCCTTTTGTGTCATTATCGTTAGAATTTATTTATTATAAAACCTGACATGTTGCATTACAAGAAATTGTTTACATTTTTCAACAAGGCCTTTACTTATTTTTTGTTTTAGGGATATAATAGAATAAATGTTCGATTTTTAAAAACTGGAAGGGATTATATGGAACGGGCTATTTTACATTGTGACCTGAACAATTTTACGCTTCGGTAGAATGCAGAGATTTTCCCCACTTAAAAGGAAAAGCAGTAGCTGTTTGCGGCAGACAAGAGGAAAGGCATGGCATTGTGCTTGCAAAAAATGAATTGGCCAAAAAGTATGGAGTGAGCACAGGAGAGCCTATCTTTCAGGCTAAGAAAAATGTCCGCATTTGGTCATTACACCGCCTCATTATGATAGATATTTATATTTTTCCAACTTAGCCAAAGAGATTTATTTATCGTTTACCAACCAAATGGAACCGTTTGGTATTGACGAATGCTGGCTGGATGTGACGGAAGTCAAACTTTATTCGGAACTCCCTATGAAATTGCAGGAAACCATCCGCCAGCAGTTTTACAGTCAACTGGGTCTGACGGTTTCTGTAGGAGTCAGCTTTAATAAGATATTTGCCAAACTGGCCAGCGACTTAAAAAGCCGAATGCCACAACCGTGATTACAAAAAGAAGATTTTCAGGGAGAAAATATGGAAATTGCCTGTGGAAAGTATGCTGGGGAGTAGGAAGAGCCACATTAAAAAGCTGCATGAATCAGGTGTGTTTACCATAGGGGAATTGGCGCAAAGCAATGAAAATTATCTTTATGCCATGTTTGGTAAAAACGGAAGTGAGCTTTGGCAAAATGCCAATGGCAGAAACGAATCTCCCGTATCTTATGCGCAGGAGCAGGAACAGCCCAAAAAGTATAGGAAACAGCATTACTTGTCCGAAAGATTTGGAACAAGAGGAACAAGCTCAGAAAGTATTGTTGTACTTATCAGAAAAAGTGGCAGGTCGTATGCTTCGTCATGGAGTGCTGGCTTGCGGTATCCACTTGATGATAAAGATTGCTTGTTTCAGACAAGGCAATATCAGCAGACCATTGAAATTCCAACACGTCAGGTAAAAGATATTTATGCCGTGGTTTGCCGTATGCTGAAACAGCATTATAAATGGAAACAGCCAATACGTGCATTAGGTATTAGTGGATTTTTGTTGGTACCTCAGGCACAAAAAGAGCAAGTATCATTTTTCACCAATACGGAAGAATTGATAAAGGAGGAAAACTGGAGGAGAAGATTGCAAATTTAAAAGAGAAATATGGTAAACAAATTATTACTTATGGAACATTACTGTCAAAGATTTTGACTTATATAAAGAAGATATCAATAATCAAATACCATATCGTCCTTTTCAAAATAAATAGGGTAATTTTTATTTTTCTATTGACCTGTTCAGAGAAATCTATTATAATTCAAGATATAAACATTAATGTAAAAATAAGGAAAATAATTTCTCGTAGCACACAAGGATTGCTTGCAAAAAACAGAAATTTTTTTAACATATTTCATAAATTTTTATTGACTTAAATAAAAGAATAGAGTATGATATAGGCAGATAAAAGTGGGTGCAAGAGGTGTTTTGGATTGCCTGAACAAATGGAAAACTATACAGACAATCAGCTGGTATCTTTCATTCAAAAAAGGGAATTCAGACGCCTTTGTGGAACTGACTGCCAGGTACCTGTCTTTTCATTCGGGCAAAGGCACATCCGTTTCGCAGTTCCGTATTGGAAGCGGATGACCTATGTCAGGAAGGCTTGCTTGGTTTATTCAGTGCAGCCAGAAGCTACAATCCGAATAAAGATGCCAGCTTTAAAACATATGCGGGTATTTGTATTCAAAACCGCATTGTGGCGGCATATCGTGCCTGTGCGCGCAAGAAGAACATTCCTCTGGGACAATTGGTATCCCTGAATGATGAAGAAGCTTCTCAGCTCAATATACAGGGTACCAGTCAAGCATTGTCTAATCCTGAGACTTTATTGATAGACAGGGAAAATTTAGAAATGGTTCACCAAAGAATTCGGCAGAGTTTGTCAAAACTGGAGCAACAGGTTCTCTTTCTTTACTTAAGCGGCCAAAGTTACAGTGAGATTGCTGCCAAATTAGCAATTCCTGCTAAGTCTGTAGATAACGCAATTCAGCGTGTGCGTAGAAAACTACAATCATGCAGTCTCAATATGCCCCGGTAGCTTAAGTTAGAGCGTTGATCCATCAAAGGCGGCGGTGCAAATCCGTCTAAAGGGCAAAATATCTATTAATCCAAAGCGAGGTAAATCACATGTACGAAGACAAAACTCTCATCTGTAAAGATTGCGGCGCTGAATTTGTATTCACTGCTGGCGAACAAGAATTCTATGCATCCAAAGGCTTTGTAAACGAGCCACAAAGATGTAAACCATGCCGTGATGCACGTAAAAACGCTGCAAAACCGGAGCGCGAAATGTACACAGCACAATGCGCTGCTTGCGGATGCGAAGCAAAAGTTCCATTTAAACCACGTGAAGACCGTCCTGTATACTGCAGCGAGTGCTTTGCTAAGATGAGAGAAGAATAAGAAGTCGTTCTTATTCCGCTGATTCTGAGGTTCACAAAAGCGATGCTCAAATTTGAGCATCGCTTTTGTTTTTGTAGTTTATTTGTCATAATGTGCATCAAAAAAAATGCAGCGGCCTTCTTTAAAGGTATACAGCACTTGAATATCTTTGATTGCCATAGGGTCTGCTTTGCAGGGGTTTTTCGCTCAATACCACCAAATCTGCCAGCTTGCCTTCTTTGATGGTTCCTTTTCTGTCTTCTTCAAAATACTGATAAGCAGCATACTTTGTTACAGCATAGATGGCTTCTTTCACAGGAATACATTCTTCTTTTCCCAGACATACTCCGTTTTTGTCATACGATTGACTGCGCACCAAATGGTTTCCAACATATTGGGCACAATCACAGGGGTATCTTGATGAAACGTAAATGGAATGTTCATTTCCATAGCAGAATGTGCGCAGGAAATATGTTTGGCACGTTCCATTCCAAAGTTTTCAATGTGTATATCACCCCAATAGTAGGTGTGAGCTACAAAAAAAGCTGGGAATCATCGAAACAGACTTCACATCAGGCAATTGGTCCGACGCAGCAATTGTGCATGAATCATCACAGGACGGACGTTTTGTTGTTTTCCTTCAAACAATCCAGCAGTTGTTGTGCAGCAGTTATCTCCGTTGCAATGAGTAATAAATTGTGTTTTCTCTTCTAATGCGCGGTCAACCATACTTTGTACCTGCTCGTCAGAGTATCGAGCATAACCGCAGTAATCTTTGCTGTTTGTGTATGGCTTGCTCATCCATGCGGTTCTTCCTTGGGGAGAACCGTCTAAAAACAATTTATATCCGCCAAGCCTCAGCCGATTGTGGTAGCTGCGATATTGAGGATTTTGTTTTATCAAATCTGCATGATGTTCCAAATCAACATATCCTACAATATCTAATATCAGGGCGTTTTGTTCTGCCATGCTGTGCAGCAGGTTCCATTCTCCGTCTTTTACAAAGCCGTCTTGCGCGGTTGTAATTCCGTAGGACGCATAAATTTTTGTGCTTTTTCAAACTGCTTTGCAATTTTATGAATGTCAGGATGTGTAATTTGGTTGCCTGCTTTGATAAATGCGCTTTCTTCCGCATATCCGGTTAGATTTCCATTTTCATCTCTCCCGTATTTTCCGCCCGCCGGGTCAGGGGTGTTTTTTATCCAAATGCATTTGTTCCATTGCTTTGTATTCATAACACCCATATGTCCCGACTTATGAGCAATCAGCAACGGGTGTCCCTGACAAACCGCATCCAATTCTTTTGCTGTTGGATGACGGTGCTCTTGAGAAAAATTATGGTCATAACCAAAGCCGAAAAATCATTTCTCCCGGCTCTATCTTGTTTTCATCAATATATTGTTCTATTTGCTGACCGATTTCTCCAATGCTGGTAATATGGTTCAAATCCAACAATCCAAGTGTATTGGAAAACTGGGTGATATGAGAATGCGGGTCAATAAAAGACGGCATTAAGCAATGCCCATGCAGATTGATTTCATCGCAGTTGGGTATTGTTTTTCTTTTGCTGCTTGCAAACTGCCGCAGTAATCACAATCGTTCCGTCTCAACCAGTATTGCTTCCGGCTGAGAATCTTCCAAGGTTAAAATGTCACCGTTATAAAATAGCTGCTGCATAAATATCCTTCTCTCGTAATCGTTTGTGTTTAGTATAAGCATGAATTATGAAAAATTATGGCTCATTTATAGAAGGAATGAAAATGTTTGAAACAAAATTTTATACGAATGTATTGATATTGAACATACGTTTCTATTTTTAAACATCAAAAGACTTTTGCCTTGCATAACCGAAGCGATGATGTTATAATTTTCGTAAGAAAATCAATAAGGAGGAGGCTGTATGTTAGGGTTAAAAAAAGGAACCATATCTTTTATTGAACGGAATGAAGAATGGGATACCATTGCTCAAAGAGAAATAGAGCATTTAAAAGTTTTAGTTGGCCCTGTTGCAAAAGATGTACAGCAAATAGGCAGCGGAGCTATTAGCAATCCCTCTTTCCGCGTGAAATTTATGCCTATTTTGGATATTGCGGTTGCTGTTTCATCCTTTGATGATGTTACTGATATGGAATATAAGCTGAAAGCGCACCATATCTACCATGTATATCACAAAGATGACAATGAACAGTTGTTTTTGAATGCCGTGACATGGATGCAGGTGTTTGCACGGCGCATATTTATGTTGTATTGGAAAACAGCGACAGATGGAATCATTTTTTGCAATTTAAAGATTATTGATCCATTAATACGGACAGATTAAAAAATACAATACGCTGAAACAAGAATTGGCGGAACGGTATGCAACCGATCGGCGTGCGTACCATCAGGGAAAGACGAGGTTTATGCAAAATATTATGGTAGAAGCTACAGATTATTTCACACTGGGTCACGAGATTACAGTGGTACTGGACGAAGAACAACGCAGCGCCGAATATTTGCGCGGCTACAATAAAGAACACTTTGAAAAACAAATAAAAAACAAATTGTATACGTGTTTGATGCAGAAAACCCGGGAAAAGAGTTTCATGGCATGGTGACTGCAATGATAGAGTATGAAGGTTCCGGCGAAATGAAGCTGATTGCAACACCGTGTGAGGCTGTTGTGTATGAGCCGCAAATTGCACATGCGCTTACAAAGGCAGAAGGAAATAAAAACCGATTTATAAATGTTTGTATGAAAAATCCTGCGGTGCGGTTGTATATCATGAAGACGACGGAGAACGCAAATATTTGCTGATTCGCAATCGTTCTCAAAATGTAGGATTTCCAAAAGGACACATCGAATATGGCGAAACCGAATTGCAGACCGTGGAAAGAGAAATTTTGAGGAAACAGGTCTGCATGTAGATGTTTGCGAAGCATTCAGACGCTTGTATGATTACAAAGTAAAATTTTCCGTGAATAAGCGTGCGGTTTATTATTTGGCAAAATATACAGGACAACGCGTATTTCCTCAAGAAGGAGAAGTGCTGGAATATTGGGTTGTACCGTATGATGAAGCCGTTGATTTATTGACATTTGATGCTGACCGTGAAATTTTGGAAGAAGCGGAAGCATTTTTTAAAACAAAACTAAGAAAGCATAGGTGGACAGGCTGTATTGCGGTACTGTATCTTCCACGCTTTGAAAGGCAGGACGTTATCTGTGATATCAGTCCTGCCTTTTTTGTGTTTATGTTTCTTTTAAATTCTGAAAATCAGGGATACTATTGATAGATGTTTAAAAAACATTTGCTCCACAAAAATTTTAATGCCAATACAAATTAAAACAATTCCGCCCAATATACTGGATTTATTGTGCAGCAAGCAGCCGAATTTTTTTCCTAAAAAACGCCGATGAGACAGAGAATAAATGTAATGACAGAGATGGCGGAAATGGAACATATCATTTGGATTAAGGTTTCTGCGCCGACTGCTGAAGGCAAGATAACGCCGGTTGCCAATGCGTCAATACTGGTTGCCACCGCCATTGCAAGCAATGTTTTTGTTTTTAGGGTGCTTTTTCGCAGAAAGCGGCTTTCGTCTTTTTTCGAGAATCCCAAATCATTTTGATTCCAAGATAGCAGAGCAGAATCAGAGCAATCAATGGTCTACTGTATGTATCAGTTGTTCTCCTACTTTTCCGATGGACCAGCCAATTAAAGGCATTGCTCCTTGAAATATACCAAAACATGCCGCTATCCTGAGTGCCGTCAACAAATTTACTTTTTTCAATACAGCGCCGTTGGTAATCGAAACGGCAAACGCGTCCATAGATAAACCGACGGCTATGCCGAATAATGATATGTAATCCATACAGTCCTCCTGCATCTTTTTGTTTTAGAAAGTGACAGGAATTACTGTGAATACAGCAACTCCTGTCGCAATTCCTGTTGCAATTATTTGATGTTATAGTCTACCCATTCTTTTGCACGTATGACGTTTTCTTCAGACGGAATGGCAACTTGTGCTTTTTAGAACGTCTGTCAGGATACGTAATCGGAATGGTAATCCCATTGGTATCCTCAAATTTGTGGGGATCCAACTCAATTTCTCCAAAGTGTTGTTTTGTCTTCATGCGCATTTTCATCTCCTTTTGCGGAAAAAACCGCTGATGTTATTGTTGCTGCAGAAAGACAAATCATACAAAAAATATATTTGCCAACATTGGGGAAAAATGATAAAATAACAATTATCATATAAACGGTTCATAGTTGTAGCAATGAAAAGAAACGTTTATTTATTTATATTTTTAATAATGAGGGAAATAGTAGTATGATTGCGTTAATTGATTATGGCGCCGGAAATTTACATAGCGTACAACATGCGTTGGATTACATTGGCTGTGAAAGTTGTATTACCAGTGATGCAAAAGTACTCATGGAAGCAGACGCCGCAATTTTGCCGGGCGTGGGCTCCTTTGGACATGCTATGGAGTGCTTACAAAATGCAAATTTGGTACAGCCGGTTTTGGATTTTATTCACAGTGGGAAACCATTTTTAGGAATTTGTCTTGGACTTCAGTTGTTATTTGAAGAAAGTGAGGAGAGTCCGGGGGTAAAAGGACTTGGTGTATTTCAAGGCAAAATTCAGCTGATTCCCGGCGGTTGGGATTTAAAAGTGCCTCACATTGGCTGGAATTCATTGGATATCAAACAAAATGACGGACTGTTCCAAAACATTGCGCCGGAACCTTATGTTTATTTTGTACATTCGTATTATTTGAAAGCACAAGACAGAGAGAGATTGTTTCCGCTACCACCACATACGGAATTGAACTGGATGTAGCCATACATAAAGACAACGTGCATGCGGTGCAATTTCATCCTGAAAAAGTGGTGTAAGAGGCATTGAAATGCTGGAAAATTTTGCATCACTTATCAAATAAAAGGAGGTACCCAGCCATGCATGCAAAAAGAATTATTCCGTGTTTGGATGTAAATAACGGAAGAGTAGTCAAAGGAACCAGTTTTGTAAATTTAAGAGATGCAGGAGACCCCGTAGAAGCGGCAATTGCTTATGACAAACAGGGTGCCGATGAATTGGTATTATTGGATATTACCGCTTCTCATGAAGGCCGTGGTACCATGCTGCATATTGTGCAGGAGGTTGCAAAACATATTTTTATTCCGTTTACCGTAGGCGGCGGAGTGCGTACCGTAGAGGATATCAATGCATTACTGCGTGCAGGTGCGGATAAAGTTTCTGTGAATACTGCGGCATGGAAAAATCCGCAGCTCATTCGTGAAGCTGCCAATCAATTTGGAAGCCAATGCATTGTTTGCGCCATTGATGCAAAACGCAGAGCAGAAGGCGGCTGGACAGTTGTCATCAACGGTGGACGTGAAGATACGGGAAAAGATGCTGTTGCATGGGCAATCCAGGCAGCCAAATTAGGAGCAGGAGAAATCTTGCTGACCAGTATGGATTGTGACGGACAAAAGACAGGATATGATTTGGAATTAACAAGAGCTGTATCCTGCAGAGTAAATATTCCTGTCATTGCGTCGGGCGGTGCAGGAACTATGGAGCATTTTTTCTGATGCTTTCGAATTGGGCGAAGCAGATGCAGTGTTGGCAGCTTCCTTATTCCATTTTGGTGAAGTCACCATTCCTGAATTAAAAGATTATTTGCAAAAAAAGACATTACAGTCAGAAAATCATAAAAATACCGGGAATCATATTCCCGGTTTTTTATTGATAGAAAAGAACATTTCTTTTAGTAAATGATATTGGTGAATATATCCTATGGCAACAGCCTGCCGAATTTTGCTTTGCTTTCAGCGTTGAAAGTCTAGTGTGTTCCGTCTTCTTAGGGGAGCGCAAAACTTTTCAAGAGTTCCATATTCATGATTTATTTTTGCAATTTTTGTTTTTCAAAAAGTAATCAAATGCTTTTATCTTTATTGTTCTTTTATGTTTTTGTAAAGACCATACATGGAAGCGTATTTATGGGAATTTTCATATCAGGGGTTGTTCATATTTTGTACTAGCTGCGCATACCAATGGTAACAAGCGTAAAAGCGCAATTTTGGAGGTGCAGAATCAGTATGAGGTGGAAAACAAGAGCAATTGCAATGGTTGTGATCGTGGTGTTAATGGCTGTTTCGTTTGTAATACCGGTATCCGCTATTTCAGATGGGGAAGTGGCTGCTCCGTCTGCTATTTTAATGGAACCGAATACAGGCAAAATTTTATATGAAAAGAATGCAAATGAATTGCGTCCGTGTGCTTCTATTACCAAAGTAATGACTTTGTTATTGGTGATGGAAGCCATAGATTCGGGTAAAATCTCTTTGGATGACCAGGTAACTGCAAGTGCGCATGCGGCTTCCATGGGCGGTTCGGATATTTGGTTAAAAGAAGGAGAAACCATGTCTGTGAACGACTTAATCAAAGCAACAGTCATCATGAGTGCAAACGATGCTGCTGTTGTGTTGGCAGAACATGTATACGGAACAGAAGATGAATTTGTAAAACAGATGAATATTCGTGCAAAACAATTGGGTATGAATGATACCACATTTAAAAATTGCAACGGTCTGGATGAAGACGGTCATTTGACAACTGCCCATGATGTGGCACTGATGTCAGCAGAGTTAATCAAACACGAAAAAATCTTTGATTACACATTAACTTGATGGATTACGTCAGAGACGGAGAAACTCAATTGGTAAATACCAATAAATTAATTCGCAGTTACAAAAGGTATCACAGGATTAAAAACAGGTACCACCAGTCAGGCGGGCAGTTGTATTTCAGCTACGGCTAAAGAGAGATAATTTGAGTCTTGTGGCAGTGGTATTGGGCTGTTCCACAACGGACGAACGGTTTACCTCCCGCATCTACTTTGCTTGATTATGGATTTGCTAATTTTTCCTTTTGCATCACTGCAAATGCCGGAGTTGGGAACCGTCCCCGTAACAAACGGAATACAGGAGAAGTGCAGGCCGAATGTACTGCAACTGCTGAAAGTATTAATTCCAAAGGGAAAGAATCCGCAATTAAAAGTGAAGTGGAACTGAGTGAAGGGGTTCAGGCGCCGGTCGAACAGGGACAGTTGCTTGGTAAAGTGAAGTATGAACTGGATGGAGAAGTAATTGCAAGTATGATATTACAGCAAAAAACAGTGTGAAAGAGCTTGATTTTGGTGCTTCTTTTATGATTTTATTAAGAAGTTTGTTCCATTGGTAAATCATGATATTTTAAAAGGAATGGAAGTATAAATTTATAAAAAGTGTTGAAATTCTATTGCAAACAATATCGGTTTATTGTAAAATAATAACGAAAGAATGGGAACGCATAGGAGGATAAAAGATGTCCATACAAGTAGATTTGAAACATTTCAACGGGTTTGTACGAAATGAGGAGATTGAAGGAATTGCTCCTCAGGTTAAGACGGCACATCATATGCTGCATAACGGTACAGGTATGGGGAATGATTATATCGGCTGGCTGGCTTTGCCGACAAACTATGATAAAGAAGAGTTTGAAAGGATTCAGAAAGCGGCAAAACAAATTCAATCTGATACGGATATTTTGATTGTCATTGGAATCGGCGGTTCTTATTTGGGGCAAGGGCAGCAATAGAATTTTTAAAATCACAAAATTACAATGTTCTTCCAAAACAAACTCCTGATATTTATTTTGCAGGCAATACCATCAGTTCTGCATCTTTAACTGAATTATTGACAATCTGTAAAGGCAAACGCGTTTCCATTAACATGATTTCAAAGTCCGGTACCACAACAGAACCGGCCATTGCCTTTCGTGTATTCAAAGATTTTTTGGAAAAGAATATGGGAAAGAAGAAGCCCAAAAACGTATTTATTGCACAACAGATAAAGCAAAAGGTACGTTGAAACAACTTGCAGATACAGAAGGCTATCAAACATTTGTGGTTCCCGACGATGTCGGAGGACGTTTTTCCGTATTAACAGCAGTAGGGTTATTACCCATTGCTGTTTGCGGAGCAGACATCACAGCGTTAATGCAAGGCGCTGCAGATGCACAGAAGGAATATTGCAATGAGAATCTTGCGGAAAATCCTTGTTACCAATATGCGGCTGCCAGAAATGTATTGTATCGAAAAGGGAAAAGAGATTGAACTGCTGGTCAGTTATGAGCCTTGTTATACCATGATGTGCGAGTGGTGGAAACAATTGTACGGAGAAAGTGAAGGCAAGGATCAAAGGAATTTTTCCGGCATCCGTAACGTTTTCCACAGATTTACACTCTATGGGCCAATACATACAAGATGGAAAACGCACACTTTTTGAAACTGTTGTATTGTTTGATAAGCCAAAGTATGATATATTAATAGAGAACAGTCCCGAAGATGTGGATGGATTGAATTTTCTACAAGGCAAATCGGTTTCTTATGTCAACCGAAAAGCATTTGAAGGAACAGTATTGGCGCATCATGACGGCGGTGTTCCCAATATTGTGGTTCATGTTCCGGATTTTTCAGAGTACTCTTTGGGATATCTGATTTATTTCTTTGAAAAAGCATGCGCAATTTCCGGTTATTTACTGGGTGTAAATCCATTTAATCAGCCGGGTGTGGAAAGCTATAAAAAGAATATGTTTGTTTTGTTTGGCAAGCCCGGTATGAACAGGAAAAAGAGCAGCTGGAAGCCAGATTAAAAGCAATAAGAAGTTCAATATGCCGGTCGTATCCACTTTTTGTGGAAAAATATAAAATGTTTTGGGGAGGAGTTTCATCATGATAACTCTAATTATTGGTAAAAAAGGTTCAGGAAAAACAAAAAAATTAATTGACGCTGCAAACAATGCCATTGAAAACACAAACGGAAACGTTGTTGTAATCGAGAAGGAATCTCATCTTACTTTGGATATCTCCCATCAAGCAAGATTAGTTGCTCTTGAGCCATACGGCATTCATGGCTGTACTGCATTCTACGGTTTTTGTAAGCGGTATTTGTGCAGGCAACTATGATGTAAAAGAAATTTTTATTGATTCTACTTTAAAAGCAGTTGACGTACAAGATTTAGAATGCTTTATTAAAAATTTGGATAAATTGGCTGCTTTTGCCGAGACCAAGATTACATTGTCTGTTTCCATGGATGAGTCTGAACTTCCTGCAGGCGTAAAAGATATTGTAACTTGTATCTAATTCAGATAGATATATAAAAGCTGCTGCCGCTGCATTTTACGGCGGCAGCTTTCTTATATACGGTATGAATATGCCATATAGGGAAAGTATAAAAAGTGAACGGCTTTGTACCGCATCATTTCGTATAAAATTTCTTGTTGACAAAGCTGCTGCAAATGGCTATAATATTTTAGTAAAGCGCAAGAGGTGTTAACTATGCTGCTTTGATTTAAAAAATTGTTTGAAAATGAAGAGGAGTGCATTCCTTTTCAGTTTGAGCTGGATTTATCGGACACGGAAATAAGCGGTGTATATCCGTTTGTTTCTCCGGTGCAAATCCGTGGTAGTGTGCAAAAATACAGCACAAACCGTTTATATGACGGCAGAAGCTGATTTTGATTTTTCCATTCCTTGTGACCGTTGTGCCGAGGATATTCAAACATTATCACAATTCGTTCAGTCATCCTCTTGTCATGGAGATGAATGAAGAAGACCAAGATACCTACATTCTGGCAGAAGATGGTAAGTTGGATTTGGACGAGCTTTTCAGAGCAGATATTTTATTGGCTTTACCTACAAAATATCTATGTAAAGAAGATTGCAAAAGGTTTATGCCCAGTTTGCGGCATGAATCTAAACAACAGCAGTTGTCAATGTAATAAGCGTCAGATTGATCCTCGTTTGGAGGTTCTGAAACAACTGATAGATTAGTTTTAATTTATATAAGGAGGTGCTGAACATGGCGGTACCAAAGAGCAAATTATCCAGTGCAAGAAAAAAATAGCAGACGTTCCAGCGTTTGGAAAATGAGTGCTCCAACTCTTGTTCATTGCCCAAAATGCGGTGAGTACAAAACACCTCACGTTGTTTGCGGCAGTTGTGGTTTTACAACGGCAGAGAAGTAATTAAAAAGAGGCTTAATCAGAAAATTAGTGTCTTTTTTATTTCTAAAAATTTAAGAGAAGGAGAAATCCTTCTCTTATTTTTTGCTTAAAATACATTGTCATCCATGGAGGTGATTCAAAATGTCAGTTGTAATCAAAGGAATAGAACCCGACAGTCCTGCTCAGCGTGCAGGAATTCAGGCAGGCGAAATTCTGGTTTCTTTAAATGGGCATGATATTATTGATATTTTGGATTACCGTTTTTATGAAACCAATGCCCATTTGGAAATTAAGCTTTCCGATGTTACAGGTCAAACACGTATTGTTTCCATGAAAAAGGGCCAATATCAATCCATTGGTTTGGAATTTGAAACATATTTGATGGATAAGCAACATTCCTGCCGCTGCAAATGTGTGTTTTGTTTTATCGACCAGATGCCAAAAGGGATGAGGGAAAGATTATATTTTAAAGATGATGATTCCCGTCTGTCGTTTTTATTTGGTAATTATGTGACGCTAACCAATTTGAAAGAAAAAGATGTACAGCGTATCATTGATATGAAAATCAGTCCCATTAATGTGTCTGTGCATACAACCAATCCGGAATTAAGGGTAAAAATGATGGGAAACCGATTTGCGGGTCAGGTACTTGAAATCTTGCCCAGACTGGCAAATGCGGGTATCCAGCTCAACTGTCAGCTGGTGTTGTGTCCGGGCATCAATGACGGGGCAGAGTTGGAGCGCAGTTTGACCGACCTTGGCAAATTAGCGCCTGCACTGCAAAGTATTGCCTTGGTACCTGTTGGCGTTACCAAATACAGAGAAGGGTTATACCCTTTACGTCCTTATACAAAAGAAGAGGCAGGTCAAACCATTGATATCATTGACCGTTTTGGAAATCAGTTTGAACAGGAATATGGCAGTCGTATTGCATATGCTTCCGATGAATTTTATTTAACAGCGGAAAGACCGATTCCGAATCCGGAATTTTACGGAGATTTTTTTCTCAAATAGAAAGTGGAGTCGGTGCAATGGCATGCTTGAAAGATGAGTTTTTATATGCATTGGAAGAGCGTTTGGACGGTCAGGAAACCATTGAAATTCCGAAAAGGCATATTACATTGGCCACAGGTGTTGCGGCTTATCCGTTTCTGAATGAATTACTTGACGAAGTGCGGATAAAATGTAATAATTTAACTTGTAATGTAGTGCCGATTATCAACCATTTTTTTTGGAGAAACTATAACAGTAGCAGGACTTATGACCGGCACAGATATTTTATCTCAGCTAAAAGAAAAACGCTGGGAGACGAGTTATTACTGCCGGAAGTAATTTTGCGGCATAATACAAATATACTGTTAGATGACATTACCCTTGATGATATCAGTAATCAACTGCAGATACCCATTAAGACGGTTATGAATGACGGACAGCATTTGTTACATGCTGTTCTGGGGAGTGAAACAATGTCTAAACCGATTGTTGCCATAGTAGGCAGACCAAATGTAGGCAAGTCTACCTTATTTAATAAATTAATTGGGCAGAGACTTTCTATTGTAGATGATACGCCCGGTGTTACAAGAGACCGCATTTACGGAGAATGCGAGTGGGAAAACAGAGTAATATCCTTGGTAGATACCGGCGGTATTGAGCCGATGTCTCAAGATGTTATTTTATCTCAAATGAGAACACAGGCACAAATAGCCATTGACGGAGCCGATGTCATTATTATGGTAACAGACGTACGCAGCGGAGTGGTTGCAACGGACGAAGAAGTTGCCATTATGTTGAAAAAAGCGGCAGACCTGTCATATTGGCTGTGAATAAATGTGACAATGTTGGCGATGTTCCGCCCGAATTTTATGAATTTTATAATTTGGGTTTGGGTGACCCGATTGCAGTTTCCTCTGTTCATGGACATGGCACGGGAGATTTGTTGGACAGAGTCATGGAATTGGTTCCACAGGAGCAGGAAGAGGAAGACGACGGGGAAGAAATTAAGGTTGCCATTATAGGTAAGCCAAATGTAGGTAAATCTTCTTTGGTGAATAAAATATCAGGTCAGCAGCGCTGCATCGTTTCCAATATTGCTGGAACAACACGCGACGCCATTGATACGGCTGTGGAAAATCAGCATGGCAAGTTCATTTTGATTGATACAGCAGGATTGCGCCGTCAAAGCAAAGTCCATAAAATGGATGATAACATTGAACGTTACAGTAGTATACGGGCTCAAATGGCTATTGAACGTTCTGATGTTTGTGTTATTATGATAGATGCCACAGAAGGATTTACGGAACAAGATTCCAAAGTAGCAGGATTGGCGCATGAGGCCGGAAAAGGCTGCGTTATCGTAGTAAATAAATGGGATGCCGTAGAAAAGACGATAAAACCATGCAAGAATACCGTAAAAAACTTGAAGTGGATTTTTCTTTTATGTCTTATGCTCCGTTTGTATTTATATCAGCCCATACAGGTCAAAGAATTGACCGATTGTTTGAGTTGATTGCTTGTGGCAAATTCCAATGCAATGCGGATTACCACAGGTACGTTAAATGATATTTTGGCACAAGCAACCGCACGTGTACAACCACCTACAGATAAAGGCAAACGTCTGAAGATTTACTATATGACGCAAGCAAGTACCAAACCGCCGACCTTTATTTGTTTTGTAAACGATGCGGAGTTATTTCATTTTTTCCTATCAACGTTATTTGGAAAACAGAATTGAGGGAAACCTTTGGTTTGGAAGGTATCCCCTGTTCGATTTATCATCCGCGAACGCGGCGATAAATAGGAGGGCACAATGCTGGAATTGTTTCAAACGTTTGCGTTGCCTGTGTTAGCAATTATGATTGTATCGTATTTGTTGGGCAGCATCAGTTTTCCATTATCTTTACAAAAATGTTCAGTAAAGAAGATATCCGTACCATGGGAAGCGGCAATGCGGGTACTACAAATGTACTGCGCTCTGTTGGTAAGCGTGCGGCCATATTAACCTTTGTTTTTGATATACTTAAGTGTGTTATTTCTGTATTGTTAGCCAAATATATACTGGAATATATTTGTGCAGCCAGCAATGCACCTTTCTATAGTAAATTACGGCATTTATTTGGCTGGATTTTGCTGCTCTATTGGTCACATGTATCCAATCTTTTTCAAATTTAAGGGCGGCAAAGGGGTCGTTACGGTGGCAACCATGGCAGCCTTGGCTGACTGGCGTGTCTTTTTGGCAGTCATAGGTTTGTTTATTGTTGTGTTTGCTATTTGAGAATGGTATCGCTTGGTTCTGTAATAGCGGCCGGTACTTATCCGATTGCTACATTTTTTGTTACCTTTTTACCGATTACTATCATGGTGGAATTGTGTCCTTAAAATATGTGCTGATTGTTACTGCAATTACTGCATTGATGGGCGGCATTGTTATTTTTTAAACACAGAGGCAATATTGTTCGTATTATGAACGGTAATGAAAAAAAAATTATTTGGAAATAAAGAAAAAGTTTAAATATGAAAAAAACATCCAATGCTTAGCGTTGGATGTTTTATTTCTGAATAATAATAAAAAAAAAGCCGTAAGGCTTCTCTTTTTGTTCTCGTTTCGCTTTTATGTGTCAATCAGACATTAAACTGCTGCGGAACCGGATACTGCACGAGTAACTTTGCCGGAACGCAAGCAACGGGTGCAGGCATAAATACGCTTATTGGAACCGTTAACAACTGCTCTTACACGTTTAATGTTTGGTTTCCATGTTCTGTTGGAACGTCTGTGAGAGTGGAAACCTTAATACCGAAAGCTACATCTTTGCCGCAAATTTCACATTTTGCCATGTATCTGCACCTCCTTTAAAAGGGCTATTTTTCATTACAACGTTAGTATTCTATCAAATTCACGCAAAAATTGCAAAGTGTTTTTCCTATATTCTTTCATATAGGTTCTGCTGTCATTAAAAAGTGTCATAAAATAGTGAGTAATCTTTACATTTTATGTAAGATGTAAAAGCACCAGTATTGTGTTTTTGTCAATAATATATTATAATACTATGATACAAAGGAGTGTGTACAAATTTGATCATAAGTGTATTATTGAATCACTCGTTAAGTTCATCCGACAAATTAAGTCTGATTATTCCGCAAATTATTGCAGTATTAATCATTCTGTTTTTAATTTTGCCTTTGCATGAGCTGGCCCATGGATGGGTTGCTTACAAATTTGGGGACCGCACCGCAAAAAATGCAGGAAGATTAACTTTTTAACCCATTGGTTAGCATTGACCCGTGGGGTGCGCTCATGATTTTATTGTTTGGTTTCGGCTGGGCACGTCCGGTTCCGGTGAATCCAAATAATTTCAAAACCCGAGGGTAGGTATGGCGGTTACAGCCGCGGCAGGCCCTATTTCTAACTTTTTGGCGGCCTTGATAGGTGCATTTATTTATGTATCTGTTTTGGTGGGTTCAGGATTCAGTGTATCTCAGTTGAGTTTTGGTATGGAATTGCTATGGACATTTATTGCTATTAATATTTCCTTGGCTGTGTTTAGCTTAATCCCAATTCCGCCGCTGGACGGTTCTAAAATTTTAGCATCTTTTTACCGCAGAGACTTATGGAACAATTTTACCGTTATCAAGGTGTATTTATCTTAGTTTTATATGCACTTATGTTTACAGGCGCGTTAAGCGGTCCGTTAAGCATTACATTCAAAATGCCTGTGCTGACGGAATTCTGTGGCTTGCACAATTGCCGTTCCATTTAGCCGGCGCGTTATAATTGAGAAATTATGGAAAAACTATCCTATAAACTGCCCTCTTTTTGAAGGGCCGCTGGATTTATTATTATATTTACTTTCCAAACATAAACTGGATATTTGTGACATTCCGATTGCAGAATTGTTGGAACAATACATGATGCATATGGGAAGAAATGAAGCAGCAGGATATGGAGATAGAAAGTGAGTTTTTAACGATGGCGGCCAGATTGGTTCATATGAAAACCATATCTTTGCTTCCGAAACATGAAGAGTTAGAAGAGTTGCAGGATGAGCTGGTAACGCAATTGCTGGATTATCAGCAATGTAAACGGATAGCTCAGATAGTAAAAGACCGTTTGGAGTTAGGAACATTGTCAGAGCGCAAATGAAGCTGAAAAGATTTAACCTACCGTGGACATCACGATACGGGGAATTGTTGACAGCATATCAAACTGCAGTAGGAAAGGGAAAACGTTTTTGCCGCCGCCTATGGAATCTTTTCAGCTATCGTTGCAACGCCTACCGTGTCCGTAGCCTCTGGAATGATTCATGTACTGCGCTGTTTATGGAAAGAGCATGAAGTACCTTATACAAAAAGTATTTGAACAAGCGGAGAGCAAGTCTCAAATGGTGGCAACCTTTTTGGCAGTGCTGGAGCTGGTAAAAGGAAAACGAGTTCGTGTAGAGGACGAAAACGGAAGCTCTAAATTAGTGTTATTGGACGGTGGTGAACGGAATTGGAAACGCAAACACAAAAAGGTGCAATAGAAGCGATTATTTTTGCAAGCGGGGAACCAATTCCGCTGGAGAAAATTGCCGCAGCTATGGAGCTGGGTAAAAACAGAAACAAAAGCACTGGTAGCGGCTGTTATGGAAGAGTTTAATCAAATGCATAGCGGCATACAAATCATTCAAATCAATGACAGTTACCAAATGTGTACCAAAGCCGAATTTGAATCTCACATTCGTTTGGCTTTAGAATTAAAAAATAACACACCGCTGTCTGCAGCAGCATTGGAAGTATTGGCTATTGTTGCATACCACCAGCCGGTAACCAAAGCTTTTTGGAACAAGTACGCGGTGTGGACAGTTCCAGTGTATTAAACGGTTTATTTGCCAAAAAGGTCTGGTAGAAGAAAGAGGCAGACTGGAATTGCCCGGACGTCCGCTTTTATATGGTACCACACAAAATTTCTTAAGGTGCATGGGGCTTTCTTCTTTGGAAGAGCTGCCTGAGGTGCCCGACCCAAAGGATACTGACGAACAGGCAAATGAAAACGATGCTGCTGATGCGGCAGATGACAAGCAATTAAAACTGGAAGATGTATAAACTGTAAGAAGAAAAGGGGGTGAGGCCACATATGATTGCACTCATTGTTTCGCTTTCGGTCATCGGAGGTATTTTCTGATTTTTGCAATTGTATTGGCTTGCCCTGTAATTGTAGATATACAGTTTAAAGACAGCTTTGTTGTAAAAATAAAAATATTGGGTATCCCGATTACGGTTTTTCCTCAAAAGAAAAGAAACCGCAGTCAGAAAGAACAAAAGGTGAAAAAAAGAAAAAGAAGAAACCTGAAGAAAAAGAAAAAGAAAAAACAGGTAAATTTTCTAAAATTAAGGGTATACTAGAAAGCAAAGGTCTGTCGGGATTACTGGATTTTTCAAAGAGCTGGCGGGCGTTGGCAGGAACAGGGAAGAAGCTGTTTTCGCATTTGGTGATTTATCAGCTCTTGGTTGATATTGCAATTTCCAACGAAGATGCAGCCAAAACTGCCATTCAATACGGACAGGCTTTGTGCGGTTGTATATCCTGCCATGAGTATGATAACGACTGTGGCAAAATGCAAGCAATCTCATGTCTGCGTCATAGCAGACTTTGATGATAAAAAACGAAAGCAGATTTTCGCTTAAAAGCAGGTATGCGTCCGATTTTTGTGTTAACAGCGGGAATCAGCGGGCTAATTCGATTGATAAAAGTATACCGCAGGCATACGGCGGACTTACCAAAAACAACATCTAAAGGAGCGTAATGATTATGGGAAATCATCAATTGACGGCATGCTTGGAACAACTATGGAAAAAAATTAAAGAAATGGTAGACGTAGATTCCGTAATCGGAAAACCGATTACAACACCGGACAGTACTACCGTGATTCCAATTTCAAAAGTCAGCTACGGATTTGCGTCCGGAGGTTCAGACTCCGGCAAAATCTCAGCCGGCAAAAGATTTCTTCGGCGGTGGCGCAGGCGCGGGTATTACCATTACTCCAATTGCATTTTTATCTATTTGCAACGGTGATGTAAAACTCATTCAAGTAGAACCGTTTGAAGGTTCTGCTGACCGTATCATTCAGATGGTACCGGATGTGGTGGATAAAATCTCTGAAACGTTCAGCAAGAAAAAAGAAAGAGAGCTGCAAAAAGGAAGAGAAAAAGCAGCAAAAAGAACTTGAAAAATTAAAAGAAAAAGAAGAATAAAAATACGTTGACTCATACTCGGTTAACCGCTTGCATATAGTTATGCTATTGGCAGGTGGTTTTCTTTGTTTAAAAATGTGTTAGTGTATTATGTGTTGCATTGATTGCGGCAGCAAGTTTTGTGTTGCCGGTTCATGCACAAGAAGGCTCTGTTTCCGTGTCAGCGCAGGCTGCGGTTGTCATAAATGCGGACAATGGTCAGGTGCTGTATGCCAAAAATGCAGAGAATCAGCAGGCAATGGCAAGCACCACAAAAATTATGACGGCGCTTTTGACCTTAGAAGAGGCTGCGAAAGAGAATAAAATTGTAACCATAAGCGAACAGGTTGCTGCGGTAGAAGGTTCTTCCATGTATTTAAATGCGGGTGACCGGCTATCTTTAAAGGATTTTGGCAATCGGCATGTTAACGGTTTCAGGTAATGATGCTGCATACGGCGCCGCTGTTGCCATCGGCGGTTCGGAAGAAGAATTTGCAAAATTGATGAATGCCAGAGCAAAAGAATTGGGTATGGAACATACCAATTTTGTGACGGCGTCCGGGTTGAATGCAGATGAGCATTATTCCACCGCGTTGGATATGGCAAAGCTGGGAGCAGCTGCCATTCAAAAATGAGGATTTTTAGCTATTTGCTCCAAAACGCAAAGTACGGCTACATTTGTAAATCCTCCTCGGACACAGAGTTACTCAATCATAATAAATTACTCAAAACTATATCAGGGTTGTATTGGCATTAAAACAGGGTTTACCAAAAAGGCGGGAAGATGTTTGGTTTCCGCAGCAGAGCGCGACGGTGTCCGTTTGGTAGCTGTAACCTTAAATGCGCCTGACGATTGGAACGACCATATCAAACTATTCGACTATGGTTTTTCTCAGTTATCCAGCATCCGTATGGATGAGTCCAATACAACCTTTACGGTCGATGTGGTTGGCGGTACGTCGGACCAAATAGAAGTAACAGGCAGTGACGGAGGCAGTGTTGTGGTAAGTGCTGCTGATAAAGATAAAGTGGAACGTATTGTATTGCTGCCAAACTTTACGTATGCTCCGTTTCCAGCAAGGAACACAATTGGGAAAAATCTCTTATCAGCTCAATGGCGAAGAGATTGGCTCGGTTCCGTTGGTTACAACGGCAGCGGTAGAGCAACAGACAGTGGAGCAGGGATATTTCAAAAATAGGAGATTTCTTTAGAAATCTGTTTGGATAAGAAAGAAAAAAGGTGAAAGAAAATGGCAAAAGATGTTAGGCTGCAAAAAAAATGCTTGCGGACTGCGGTTGCCTCACGCAGAAAAGCAGAGGAAATGATTGCAAACGGTCGTGTGAAAGTAAACGGAAGAGTTGCTAAAAATAGCGATAAAGTAGATACGAAAAAAGGAAATTACGGTAGATAATAAACGGTAGTCAGCAGTGTGCGCAGTGTGTATATTACATGCCGTATAAAACCAAGAGATTTATTACAAACTGGGCGAGCGATGAAATGGGGCGTAAGTGTGTTGCGGAATTGGTTGCGGATATTCCGGAACGTATTTATCCGGTTGGAAGATTGGACCGTGATTCCGAAGGTATGCTGCTGATGACAAATGACGGAGACTTTGGCAAACGCTATGACGCATCCTCGTCCATGCATATTCCAAACAAATTACTTCGGTACGTCCTTCCATTACGGAAGACCAAACAGAGATGACTGTCGGTATGATGATTGACGGCAAAAAAACGGCGCCTGCACTGAAGTGAATATCATTTCACAGGAGCCCGGACGAGTGGTGCTTGAAATTATTTTTATATGAAGGCAGAAAACCGCCAAATTCGCAATATGTGTGTGAAC
>VOFH01003276.1_pt1 | contig 41682 bp, 37 predicted proteins | sample 5384091 | NCBI WGS metagenome assembly VOFH01 (sample SAMN12384727, study PRJNA508395) | human gut metagenome | isolation source: healthy gut G | host: Homo sapiens
ATGATCGCCACCAGGAGAATGATGAAGGGGACCGAGCGCATCGCGTTGATGACGGTGCCCAGGGTGATGTTCAGCACCGGCATCGGCAGGAAGCTCTTCTTGTCGGTGACGAAGAGCACGATCCCGAGCGGAATCCCCGCGAGGGCGCCCACGAACCCGGACACGGCCACCATGACGATCGTTTCGATGAGGGCGTCGCCGATCAGGGGCAGGAAGTTAGTCAACATCGGAGAGTTCCTCCACGATCACGCCGCAGCTGCGGACGAAGTCAACCAGTTGTTCGTAGACCTCGCGGCTGCCTTCGACCAGAACCGTGAGGGTGCCCACCGTCTGGCCGCGCAGGTCGTCGACCGTGCCGCGCAGGATGTTGATGTCGACGCCGAAGCGGCGCGAGCACTCGGAGATGACCGGGCGCGTGACGTCGCCGCCGATGAAGGAGAGGCGCAGCAGATGCGCTTCGTCGCGGCCGCCGCGGCGCTCGCGCGCGGCGCGCACGCGTTCGATGATCGACTCGGGGAGGTCGCGCGCCTGGACGTTGCCGATCAGGGCCTTCGTCGTGTCGGACTGAGGCTTCGCGAAGACGTCGATCACGGTGCCGTGCTCGACGATCTCGCCCTTGTTCATGACGACGACGCGGTCGCAGATCTGCTTCACGACGTTCATTTCGTGCGTGATCATCACGATCGTGAGGCCGAGCTTGGCGTTGATGCGCTTCAAAAGCTGCAGGGTCGCGGTCGTCGTTTCCGGGTCGAGCGCCGAGGTGGCTTCGTCGGAGAGAAGCACCTTCGGGTCGTTCGTGAGCGCGCGGGCGATGCCGACGCGCTGCTTTTGCCCGCCCGAGAGCTGCGGGGGGTACTTGTGGGCGTGCTCATCGAGCCCCACGAGCTTCAGAAGCGGCTCGACCTTCGCGCGGATCTCGGCCTTGTCGCACGCCCGGCGAGCCCAGGGATGCGATGCCCTGGCAGTGCGCGAGAGAGCAGGCCAGCGGCTGGAAGATCATCCCGATCCCGCGGCGCGTGCGGCGAAGTTCCTCTTCGCTCATCGCGGTGAGGTCGGCGCCGTCGACGACGACGCGCCCGGACGTGGGCCGGTTGAGCAGGTTGATGCAGCGCACGAGCGTGCTCTTCCCGGCGCCCGAACGGCCGATGATGCCGAAGATCTCACCGGGGCGGATGTGGATCGACACGTCTTTGAGCGCGTCGAAGCGCTTGCCCTCGGGGGTGAGGTAGGTTTGGGAGATGTGTTCGAGTTGAATCATGGTCGGATCTTGAAGTCGATCGCCCTAGTCTATAGGCGCCCGGACCCTTCTTGGGGCGGCGCGCTTGCGGTATTACCGCGCAGACGCAAGAAAAAAGCCCGTCGATGCGTTGATCGACGGGCTTTCGAATTGGTGGGAACGTAGGGATTCGAACCCTAGACCGACGGATTAAGAGTCCGCTGCTCTACCAGCTGAGCTACGTTCCCGTGTCCCAGCCCGAAGGCTGAAACAAGAAAACTTGGTGGGAACGTAGGGATTCGAACCCTAGACCGACGGATTAAGAGTCCGCTGCTCTACCAGCTGAGCTACGTTCCCGGTCAGTGTGTTCCTTGATCGTGGTGGGTCGTGCGGGACTCGAACCCACGACCAACGGATTAAAAGTCCGCTGCTCTACCAACTGAGCTAACGACCCCCTAGTGCGACGGCCTTAGCCTTTGCGGCAGAGGAACAACTAACTGAGGAGACGAATTGTGCCGAAGCGGAATACGTCTGTCAAGGGTACGGAGAAATTTTTTTTGGGGAATCCCCTGAGAGACCTTCCGGGACGTCCTCGGATCGGGTTGGTGCGGGCGCCTTCAGGCCTCTCTTTGGTCTCATTTGTTAGGGTTTCCATCAACTAAAGAGACTCTTGTCAACCCTTTTCGGCTGTGATATTGTTCGACTCAACAAGAAAACGGATGCCTTGACGACGCTGATTTTCAAAGGAACAGTTTGAGGCGGGATCATGTTTGATCCTGTGCTTGATCCTGTCATTCGTTGCGTCAACTGTTTGACGACAATGGATAGAAAATCAGAATGACCGACGGCGTCACCAACCCGATCAGGAGGGCTTCACATGGCCGCCAAGAGTACGAAGACCGAGCGCGTGACGCGCGTCGAAGGCGAAGAACGCAAGAAGGCGCTGAGCGTCGCGCTCGCCAACATTGAAAAGCAGTTCGGCAAGGGCGCGATCATGCGCATGGCCGAAGGGACCGAAATCGAAGACATCGACACGGTGTCGACGGGTTCGCTGGGACTCGACCTCGCGCTGGGCGTGGGCGGCCTCCCCCGCGGCCGAATCATCGAAGTGTTCGGTCCGGAATCTTCGGGGAAGACGACGCTGACGCTCCACGTCATCGCCGAAATGCAGAAGCTGGGCGGCACCTGCGCCTTCATCGACGCGGAACACGCGTTGGACATCCAGTATGCGAAGCGTCTGGGCGTCGACGTCCCGAACCTCCTGCTCTCGCAGCCGGACACGGGTGAACAGGCCCTTGAAATCGCCGACGCCCTCGTGCGTTCGGGTTCGGTCGACCTGATCGTCGTCGACTCGGTCGCGGCCCTCACGCCGAAGAGCGAAATCGAAGGCGACATGGGCGAAGCGCTTCCTGGTCTGCAGGCCCGCCTGATGTCCCAGGCCCTGCGCAAGCTCACCGGCAGCATCACCCGCACGAAGTCGATGGTGGTCTTCATCAACCAGATCCGCATGAAGATCGGCGGCTACGGCAACCCCGAAACGACGACGGGCGGCAATGCGCTCAAGTTCTACAGCTCGGTGCGTCTCGACATCCGCCGCACCGGCGGCATCAAGAAGGGCGACGAGGTGATCGGCAACGAAACCCGCGTCAAGGTCGTCAAGAACAAGGTGGCGCCCCCCTTCAAGCAGGCGACCTTCGACATCCTCTACGGCGAAGGCATCTCCCGCACGGGCGAGATCATCGACATCGGCAGCGACCTCGGCGTCATCGAGAAGTCCGGCGCCTGGTACTCCTACAACGGTCAGAAGATCGCCCAGGGCAAGGAAAAGGCCCGCGAGTACCTCGCGTCGAACCCTGCGGTCTGCGAAGAGATCGAACAGAAGATCCGTGAACTGAAGGGCGCCCACGGCAAGGGCGTGCCGGTCGCCAACACGGCCTCCGAAGAAACGCACGTGAGCGCCGAGGACGAGCTCGATCCGATCGGGTTGGGCGACGACATCGACCTCTGATGCGCTGAGCTTCACTGAAGCCTCCGAGAAAAGCCCGCCCGACACGTGAAGGCGGGCTTTTCGTCCGTCATGAACCCCGAACACCCCCGGACGAACCATGGAAGTTCTCTTTGACGACGATGATCTGGAGCCCGTGCCCGAAGCTCCGAAGCGGGAGAAGACTCCCGCGGTGAAGCCCGCCGCCTCCCGCCGCAAGCCCGCGCCCCCCGAGCCCGAATGGGAGGAGGCGTCGCTCTTCGGCGTGGAGCTCGAACCGCACTTCGGCGCGGCGAAGCCTGCTCCCGCCGTTGCGGCCGAACCCCGGACGCCCCAAGCGCCTCAGGCCCCCGCGGCTCCTCGTTGGGAGGACGGCCCCGCGCGCGAGCGCCCCTTGGTGGCGCCCGAGCGGAGGACGCCCGCGCCCCGGCCGCCCGTGAAGGGCGCCGCGGCCTCGATGTCGACCCCGGCCGCGAAGAAGCCCCGCAGAAATGCCGAGGGCGCTTTTGAGGAAACCGACGCGGACGGCCGTACGATCGTGCGCGACGAGCACACCTGCAGGGATCCGGAACTCTTGAAGGAACTCCACCGCAGGAGCCGCGTCCGCAAGGCGGCCCCGGCGCCCGAACCGGATGCCGACGGCTGGGTGGTGGAGCGCGAGGTTGAGGACCCCTTCGCCGAGAATCCCTTCGCGGACGATGCTGAAGACGAAGCGCCCGCCGGGAAGAAGAGCGGGGCGCGTCAGACGAAGTCGTTGGCCGGGCGCGCCGTCGCGATGCTCGCGCGCCGCGACTACAGCGAAAAGGAGCTGCGCGCGAAGCTGGCGCTCAAACTCGAGCCCGGCGAAACCGCGAAGGACGTCGACGAGGCGGTCGCGAAGCTCAAGGAACACGGGCTTCTCTCCGACGAGCGCTTTGCGAAGTCCCGCGCGCGCGTGCGCGCGCAACGCTCGGGTGATCTGGCGATCCGCCGCGAACTCCGGATGCTGGGGTTGGACCGCGACGTCGTCGACGCGGCGATGGAGGAGATCGAGGACACCGAGGACGTCCGTTGCGCGAGGCTCTGGCGGCGCCGATTCGGCGAGCCGCCCGCCGACCGGAAGGAGCGCGAGCGTCAGATCCGGTACCTCGCCTACCGGGGTTTCGCCATGGGCGTCATCATGAAGGTGATCCGCGGAGAGGTGGAGATTCCCGAAGAAGAGCCTTTCAGTTTGTGAAAATCGTGCTTTCGCGTAAGGGCCTTCGCTAAAATACCTCGGTTTCTCAAGCACTTGTTTCCGGAGGCTTATCTTGGAGTATCTGTGGGATCTTCTGGCCAACCTGCACTGGGGCGCGGTCGGTCAGATCATCATGATCGACATCCTTTTGGGTGGCGACAACGCCGTGGTGATCGCCATGGCCTGCCGCAACCTGCCGCATGAACAGCGCGCCAAAGGCATCTTTTGGGGTACGGCGGGCGCCATCGCGCTTCGCGTCGTGCTGATCACGTTCGCAGTGATGCTCCTCGATCTCCCGTTCCTCAAGGTCGTGGGCGGGGCGCTCCTCCTTTGGATCGGCATCAAGCTCCTCATCCCCGAGTACGAAGGCCACGGCAACATCGCCGGGAGCGACAAGCTCTTCGGCGCGATCAAGACGATCATCGTGGCGGACTTCGTCATGAGCTTCGACAACGTGATCGCGATCGCGGGCGCGGCGCAGCAGGCGCACGACGACCACCAGACGATGCTGATCATCTTCGGTCTCCTGGTCTCGGTGCCCTTCATCGTGTTCGGGAGTCAGGTCGTGCTGAAGCTCCTCGACCGATTCCCCGTCATCATCTACTTCGGCGGCGGTCTGCTCGGCTGGATCGCGGGCGGCATGGCCGTCTCGGACGGCTTCGTCACGTCGCGCTGGCCCGAATTCGCCTTCACGGCGCACTATCCGGCGGCCGCCGTCGGGGCGCTCGCCGTGATCGCCGTGGGCCACACGATTGCGAAGAAGAAGCGCGCCGAGCATGAGGCGAAGCTCAACGCCGAGCGCGCCCAAAAGGACGCGCAGGCCGCGAAGGAAGACTGATCGGGTCTTCCGTCCCAATGAAGAAAAGCCGCGGATTCACGTCGAACCGCGGCTTTTCTTATTGGTGTTGAGGCATCGGGCCGGAGGCTCAATGCTTCGTCTCGTGGATGAAGCCGCCCCCCAAACACACGTCCCCGCGGTAGAGCACCGCGCTCTGACCCGGGGTGGCCGCCCACTGAGGTTCGTCGAATTCGAGCGTGAAGCTCTTCTCCGACACGTACGCCAGACGGCAGGGGCCGTCCGGCTGACGGTAGCGGGTCTTCACCGTCAGGTCGTCGCCCGGCTCCGGCGCGGCGCCCGCCACCCAGGAGGGCTCGACCGACTTGATCTCGTGCGAGAGGAGCCACGGATGGTCGTGCCCCTGGCAGATCCAGAGCGTGTTGGTGGCGAGGTCCTTCTTCGCGACGAACCAGGGTTCGCCCGTCGACTCCTTCATGCCGCCCACGCCGATGCCCTTGCGCTGGCCCAACGTGTAAAAGGCCAAGCCGATGTGTTCGCCCACGACGCGGCCGTCCGGGGTCTTCATGGGGCCCGGGGCGGTGGGGAGGTAGCGGTTCAGGAATTCGCGGAAGGGCCGTTCGCCGATGAAGCAGATCCCGGTCGAGTCCTTCTTCTTCGCGTTCGGAAGCCCGATTTTCTCCGCGATGCGGCGCACTTCCGTTTTGGGAAGTTCCCCCACGGGGAAGATCACCTTGGAGACCTGCTCCTGCGTGAGGCGGTGGAGGAAGTAGCTCTGGTCCTTCGTCGGGTCGACGCCGCGCAGAAGTTCGACCCCCGAGTCGGTCACGCGCGTGCGGGCGTAGTGCCCGGTCGCGATCATCTCCGCCCCCATCGCCATCGCATGGTCGAGGAACGCGCGGAACTTGATTTCCGCGTTGCAGAGGACGTCGGGGTTGGGCGTGCGGCCGGCCGAATACTCGCGCAGGAAGTCGGCGAAGACGCGCTCCTTGTACTCCTTCGCGAAGTTGACGGCCTCGATCTCGATGCCGATCACGTCCGCCACGGCGGCCGCGTCGAGGAAGTCCTGACGGGACGAACAGTATTCGCTGTCGTCGTCATCCTCCCAGTTCTTCATGAAGAGGCCGGTCACGTCGTAGCCCTGTTCCTTCAAGAGCCACGCGCTCACCGACGAGTCGACGCCTCCGGAGAGGCCGACCACGACTTTTTTCCGTGTCATCGAATTCTTCCTGTGGTGCCCGGACCGGGCCCGTAAAATGGGGGCTCCGGGTGCCCTGAGGGGCGCCGGGCACGTATCACTCAATTTTTGGCGGATCCATTATGTCCTACTTCGATGAGGCTTGCGGCCGTGCCCGCGGGCTCTGCGCGCTTCTCGGCACCGCGCGCCCCATGCTGAACGCTCCGATGCGCGAGGCCGCGGGGCCCGAACTCGTGGCGGCGGTCTCCGAAGCAGGGGGCCTCGGGGTGATTCCCGCGGCGGACATGACGCCCGAAGAGATCACCGCGTTCGGCGAAGCCGTGAGAAAGCTGACCGAGAAGCCCTTTGCGGTGAACCTGCGGCCCGAGCAGACGGTCGCGCACAAGCCCGAAGACCTGGCCGCCGTGGGCGAAGCGCTCGAATTCGTCTACGACGATCTGGGACTTCCGCACTGGGAGGCGCTCGCCGCGGCGCGTCCCGCGGATGCGTTCTACCCCGACTACTTCGCGCAGTTCGACGCCGCCCTGGCGCTTCGACCCGCCGCGATGATCTCCTCCTTCGGGGGCTTTCGCGAGCCCGAAGCCGAGCGCCTTGAAGCGCTCGGGATCCGCCACGTCGGCACCGCCACGACCCTGAAGGAAGCCAAGGTGCTTCGCGCCGCCGGCGCCGAAGCGATCATCGTCCAGGGGGCGGAGGCGGCGGGACCGCGCGCGTCCTTCGAGGACGCGGACGACACGATGATGGGGCTCTCGGCGCTTGTTCCGGCCGTCGCCCGCGCGACGGGGCTTCCCGTCATCGCGGCGGGCGGCGTCTGCGGCGCCGCGCAGGCCGCAGGGCTCGCCGTTGCCGGGGCATCCGGCTTCGTCCTGGGGACGGCGCTCGTGGGGACGGAAGAGTCCCGGGCACCGGGCGCCCACCGCTGGTGCGCGGTCCACGGCGTCGGGTCCGACACCGTGACGACGCGGCTTTTTTCGGGCCGCACGGAGCGCGTCTACCGCACGGGTCTCGTCGAGGCGGTCGAACACCTCGAAGACCGCACGGCCCCGTGGCCCGGTCCGGAAGCGCTCTTCGCGCCGCTCTTCCGGGCGGCGGCCGCAGCCGGCAGGGACGAACTCCTCGTCTTCCGTGTGGGCCAGAGCGCTGGCCGAAGCGCCTTTGCGAAGGTTGAGGACGCGGTGCGTACCGTGACGTCGTGGATTCCCGGAGAATGACGACAGAAGGACGGTAATTCCGTACAAATACTAGGCTGTTCGGCGGAAATGATGCCCGAAGGGATTCCCCTTCGGGTGTTTTCCGTGTATAGTGCGCCGCGACGCGCCAGGGCTGGTTCCGGCGCGCCGTCAGACCCGTGACGCCCCCTGGGTGCGCTTCGGGCCTCTCCACCCGTAGACAGGACATATTGCCTATGGAATCCAGTATCGAAATCGGTGCGGTCTCGAACCGCGGCAAAGTCGCCGCACTCATCGCCGGTCCGCTGATCGCACTCGCGCTCTTTTTCATCCTCCCCGACGCCTACGTGAACGCCGCGGGCGACACCGTCGCCTTTTCGACGGCCGCCCGAGCCTGTTTGGCCGTCACCGCCTGGATGGCGGTCTGGTGGTTCACGGAAGCGCTCCCCATCGCCGCGACGGCCATGCTCCCGCTGGTCGTCTACCCGCTCTTCGGCATCGCCACCCCCGCGGCGACCTTCTCCAACTACGCCAACGGCACGATCTTCCTCTTTCTCGGGGGCTTTCTCATCGCCGCGGCGATCCACCGCTGGCATTTGGACCGCCGCATCGCGCTTCTCACGATCCGCATCTTCGGGACCGAACCCCGCCGGATGGTGATGGGCCTCATGGCCGCGACGGGCTTTCTGTCTGCGTGGGTCTCGAACACCGCCACGGCCGCGATGATGGTGCCGATCGCGATCGCCCTGATGGGGGTCGTGCGCTCGGCGCAGACGAGCGAGACGATCACGGCTTCAGAGCGGAACTTCTCCGTCTGTCTTCTCCTCTCCATCGCCTACGCCGCCTCGATCGGCGGGATGGCGACCCTGATCGGTTCGCCTCCGAACGGGATCTTCGCCCGCTTCGTCGAGCAGACCTACGGGACGGAAGTCTCGTTCTTCTCCTGGATGAAGGTGGGCGTGCCGGTGACGCTCATTCTGCTGCCGCTCACGTACCTCATGCTCACGCGCGTGCTCTTCAAGCTCGACCTCCCGGGGATTCCGGGCGGGCGCGACTGGGTGACGCGCGAGATCGGGAGGTTGGGCCCCATGAGCAGGGGCGAGCGCGTCGTGCTCGCGGTCTTCCTGCTCGCCGCGCTCCTCTGGATCTTCGGCCCCGCGGTGCGCGGGCTTGAAGTGGCCGGCACGACGCCCTTCAAACCGCTCACCGACGAAGTGATCGCCATGGGGGCCGGGCTTCTTCTCTTCATGATTCCGATCGACGTGAAGCGCGGCATCCACGCTTTGGACTGGTCGAGCGCGAAGGACGTCGTCGCCTGGGACGTGCTCCTGCTTTTCGGGGGCGGCCTCACGATGGCGGCCGCGCTTCAGTCGACCGGCGCCGCTGCGATGATCGGCGCGCAGGCGGGCGCCTTGGCCGGTTTGGGCGAAATTCCGATGCTGGTCGGCGTCTCCACGCTCGTCACGTTCGCGACCGAGGTGACCTCGAACACCGCGCTCGCCGCGACGATGATGCCGCTCATCTCGGCCGCGGCCGAATCGATCGGCACGAACCCCGAGGCGCTGCTCCTCTGCACGGCGCTCTGCGCGTCCTGCGCCTTCATGATGCCGGTCGCGACGCCTCCGAACGCGATCGTCTTCGGGACGGGCCGCCTCAAAATCGGCGACATGGTCCGCGCAGGGTTCCTCCTCAACATCCTCGGGATCGTCGTCATCGTCTCGGTGGCGCTTTTGGCCGGAGGCGTCTTCCTGTAAGGACGCCCGCCCGGGTACGCCGAAGGCCGTCGGAACCCATCGGGGCCGGCGGCCTTTCGTCATTGGAATCGCTTGTGCGGGAGGCGATTCTGCGGGCGGATCTCTTCACCGGAAAAGGCTTCGCGCCGAAGGACTTACCGAATGGATCCCATTGAAGGAATGTTTCGCGTTAGGAGAAATGTCGTAGGGTTTTTGATCTTATCGGCGGTGGGGTGACGCCGGTACGGAAAATCCTCCGTTTGGCGGAGGAATCCGGCTCGAAGATTTGATTATGCTCAAACTACCGAGCGCGTCTTAACATTTGTCTCCCTCTATGGCGGGACGTCGGCGTGCCCCTAGAAATCATCTCCACTCGGAGGATTCCATGACCGAATCGAGCATCGAAATCGGCGCCGTGTCCAACCGCTGGAAGGTCATCGCGCTGCTGGCTGGTCCACTCTTCGGCCTGATCACCTACTATCTCCTGCCCACGGAGTACGTCAGCCCCGCCGGGGAGCTGACGCAGTTCGGGCACGCCGGACGCGCCTGTTTGGGCGTCACCGTCTGGATGGCGATCTGGTGGTTCACGGAGGCGCTCCCCATCGCCGCGACGGCGATGCTGCCTCTCGTCGCGTATCCGCTCCTGCAGATCGCCACGCCGGCCAAAACCTTCTCGAACTACGCGAGCGGGACCATCTTCCTCTTTTTGGGCGGCTTCCTTTTGGCCGCCGCCATCCACCGCTGGCATTTGGACCGCCGCATCGCGCTCCAGACGCTGAGGGTCTTCGGCACGAAGCCCAATCAGATGATCGCGGGCCTGATGACCTCGACCGCCTTCATGTCGGCCTGGGTGTCGAACACCGCCACGGCCGCGATGATGGTGCCGATCGCCGTCGCCGTGATGGGCGTCGTGCGCTCCGCGCAGCCCACCGAGCAGATCGGTGAGGACGAGCACAAGTGGGGCGTGGGCGTGCTGCTCTCCATCGCGTACGCCGCGTCGATCGGCGGGATGGCGACCCTGATCGGTTCGCCCCCGAACGGCATCTTCGCGCGCTTCGTGGAACAGACCTACGACACGCCGGTCACGTTCCTCGCGTGGATGAAGGTGGCGCTTCCCGTCACGCTCCTCATGCTGCCGACGGCGTACTTCCTCCTGACGCGTGTGCTCTTCCGCTCGAAGCTCGCAGGCATTCCGGGCGGGCGCGAATGGGTGAACCGCGAAATCGAAAAGTTGGGCCCGATGAGCCTCGGTGAAAAGGTCGTGCTGGCGGTCTTCGCCCTGGCGGCCGTCCTCTGGGTGTTCGGGCCGCTCATCCGCGGGATCGAGATCGGCGGCACCACGCCCTTCAAGCCGCTCTCGGACGAAGCGATCGCCATGGGCGCGGGGCTCCTCCTCTTCATGATCCCGGTGGACGTGAAGCGCGGCATCCACGCTTTGGACTGGTCGAGCGCGAAGGACGTCGTCGCCTGGGACGTGCTCCTGCTCTTCGGCGGCGGCCTCACGATGGCCGCGGCGATTCAGTCGACGGGCGCCGCGTCCCTGATCGGCGCGCAGGCCGCGCTTCTGGCCGGCACGAGTGAAATCACGATGATGGCGGGCGTCGCCACGCTCGTGACCTTCGCGACCGAAGTGACTTCGAACACCGCGCTCGCCGCCACGATGATGCCGCTCATCGCGGCCGCGGCGGAAACGCTGAACACCAATCCCGAAGGCCTCCTCTTCGCGACCGCGATCGCGAGCTCCTGCGCCTTCATGATGCCGGTGGCGACGCCGCCGAACGCGATCGTGTTCGGCACCGGGCGCCTGCACATCGGTGAGATGATCCGCGCGGGCATCCTCCTCAACATCCTCGGCGTGATCATCGTCGTGGCGTGCGCCGTGATCTTCGGCGGCGGGCTGATCCCGAACGCATAAGATCCGCGAGACGCACCAGAAAAAAGCCGCCGAAGCCCTCGGGCCCGGCGGCTTTTCCGCGTCTGCGGCGCTGGAAACGCTTCTTCAGGTGCTCACCACCCGAAGAACGCGACGAGCGGGGGCGCGAGAAGCGGCGCGAGAATCGAGGTGATGATCCCGCTGATCCCCATCGCGAGGCCGGCGAAGGCGCCCGCGCGGTTCCCGATCATGAAGGCCGTGCTCGTGCCCATGCCGTGGGCGGCGAGGCCCAGGGCCGCGCCGCGCACGGGTTCGTCCGTGATGCGAAGGCGCGTGAAGAGCGGACGGCCGACGATCGAACCGAAGATCCCGGTGACGACCACGAGGCAGGCCGTGAGGTCGGGCATGCCGCCGATCGCTTCCGAAATCCCCATCGCGATCGGGGTCGTGACGGACTTCGGCACCATGCTCATGAGCGTCTCGTGTGAGAGCCCGAGGGCGCCCCCGACCAGGACGACCGAGGTCACCGCGGCGGCGCAGCCCGCCGTGAGGCCCACGGCGAGCGGGAGCCAGAGCGTGGCGAGCTTCCTGCGCTGCTCGAAGAGCGGCACGGCGAGCGCCACGGTCGCGGGCCCCAAAAGGAAGTGGATGAGCCCGGCGCCTTCGAAGTACGTTTCGTAGGAGACGCCGGTGACCTTGAGCAGGATGATGAGCGAGGCGATCGCGATCACGATCGGGCTCAGGATGAGGTTCCTGCGGGCGAGCTCGAAGACCTTCGTCCCGAGGATGAAGAAGACGAGCGTGAGAAAGAGCCAGAGCGCGGGGTTCCCGGTGAGGCCCTGAAGCGCGGTGAGGAAGCGGTCCATCTCAGTCCTCCTCCTTTTCCGTGAGATGGAGGAGCCGTTCGGTCCCCTTGACGGCGGCGATGGTGACGAGCATCGCGACGACGCTCGTCACGGCGATCGTGACGGCGATGGCGACGCCTTCGTTCATGAAGCGTTCGCCGTGGCGGATGATCCCGACGCCAGCCGGCACGAAGAGAAGCGAGAGGTGAGCGAGCAGTACGCCCGCCGTCGGGCGGATGCGGTCGATGAGCCCGTCCCAAAGGAAGAAGGCGATGAGCAGAAGCAGCATCCCGATGACGGGCCCCGGCACCGGGACGCCGGTGAGCCGGTTGATGAGTTCGCCCAGGGTCTGCGCCCCGAGAATGATGGCGATCGATTGAAGCATGTTCTTATGAAGCGGAGTCGCCGCAGGCGATAATGAGGGGGTTCGCCGCGGCGGAAGTTCCGATTGTGACACCGAACGCGGGGGATGATTTCGGGTTATTACCCTCCTGATTTAACTTTGGTCAAGACTAGCCATGCAGACGACTTTTCAGATTCGCGGCGAACTCATCACGTTGGACGCGCTCCTCAAGGCGGTGGGGATCGCCTCTTCGGGCGCGCACGCCAAGGAACTCGTGACCCAGGGCGCCGTGAAGGTCGACGGTGAGCCCGAGAGCCGCCGCACGCGAAAGCTCCGCGGCGGCGAGGTGGTGGAGGTCCCCGAAGCCGGGGCCCGAATCCGTCTCGAAGCCGATCCGGCCTTCCGGAAGGATTGAGCCGCCGAGCGCATCGTCTGATGCGAAGAGGGCCGCCCGGATGGGCGGCCCGCTTCAATTCGGATCAGCGTGCGCTTCAGGCGTTTTCGATGGCCTTCAGTTCGCGGCGCAGGATCTTGCCGACGGCGGTCTTCGGGAGCGAGTCGACGAAGACGATGACGTGCGGCACCTTGTAGGCGGTGAGCTGCGTGCGGCAGTACTTCTTCACGTCGTCCGCGGTGATCGTTTCGTCCTTGCGCACGATCACGGCCTTGACGGTTTCGCCGGACTTCGCGGACGGAACCCCCACGACGCCCACTTCAAGGACGCCCGGCATCGAGGCGATGACGTTTTCGACTTCGTTCGGGTACACGTTGAAGCCCGAGACGAGGATCATGTCCTTCATGCGGTCGGTGATCGTGATGACGCCTTTGGCGTTCATGTAGCCGACGTCGCCCGTGCGCAGCCACCCGTCCCGCATGACGTTGGCGGTTTCTTCGGGCTTTTGCCAGTAGCCCTGCATCACCTGCGGGCCGCGCACGCAGATTTCACCGGTGTGCTCCGGAATTGAGGCTTCGTCCGGGGCGACGCCGAGGTCGCGGAAGCCTTCGCCGCGGATCGACACTTCGGTCGAGGGGAGCGGCACGCCGACCGAGCCGTCCCACGGCGCGTTCGGGATGTTGCCGCAGACGCCCGGGCTGCATTCCGTGAGGCCGTAGGCTTCAAGGATGTTGCAGCCGGTCTGCGCCTTCCACTGTTCGGCCACCGTGCGCTGCACCTGGGTGCCGCCGCCGGCGGTGAGTTTGAGGTTCGAGAAGCGGTGCGAGCGGAAGGTTTCGTTCCGGAGCATCGCCGAGAAGAGCGTGTTGACGCCGACGATCACCGAGAAGTCCCACTTCTTGCATTCCTTCGCGAGCCCTTCGATGTCGCGCGGGTTGGTGATCAGGACCATCGTCGCGCCCCACTGCGTGAAGGACATCGTCGCCGTGAGCGAGAAGATGTGGTAGAGCGGGAGCGCCGTCATGGCGACTTCCCTGCCTTCTTCGAAGGTCTGGCCGATCCAGACGCCCACCTGCTGAATGTTGGCGACCAGATTGCGGTGTGTGAGGACCGCGCCCTTCGAGACGCCGGTCGTGCCGCCCGTGTACTGGAGGAACGCGATGTCGGTGTTCCTGATCTCGTGCGGGGTGAAGCCGCGCGAGGCGCCCTTCGCGAGCGCTTCGCGGAAGCCGACCGCGTGCGGGATCGAATAGGGAGGCACCATCTTCTTCACGTTCTTCACGACGAAGTTGACGAGCGTGCGCTTGAAGAAGGGGAAGAGGTCGCCCACGGCGGTCGTCACGACGTGGCGGCAGTTGGTGTCGGCCAGGGCGCCTTCGAGGGTCTTCGCGAAGTTTTCGATGATGACGATCGCTTTGGCGCCGGAGTCCTTCAGCGTGTGGTGAACTTCGCGCGTCGTGTAGAGCGGGTTGATGTTCACGATGACGAAGCCCGCGCGCAGGCACGCGTAGACGGCGACGACGTACTGAAGGAGGTTCGGCATCATGATGGCGACGCGGTCGCCGGGTTCCAGCCCCTCTAGGGACTGCAGGTACGCGGCGAACGACTTCGTCAGCTCGACCGTGCGCGCGTAGGTGAGCCCGACGCCCATGTTGCTGTAGCCGACGCGTTCCGGGAACTTCGCCGCGGTCGCATCGAGGATGGCGGGAAGACTCGGGAAGGCGTCCGGATTGATCGTGTGGGGCGCGCCCTCGGGATAGGAGGCGAACCAACAGGCTTCTTCAGTCATGACGTTCTTGTACGGTTTGTTTTGTCGGAGACGCGCCGTGCGGCCGTGGGAAGGACCGTCTTCGGGGCGCCGGATGTGTTTGGCCCCAAGTGTACGGGAGAGCGGCGCGCCCGCGCATCCAGCTTATCGACGATTTCCTAGGTGGAAACGCGGTTTTTGAGGGTTCGGAGGGGGCGGACATAAGGAAAAACCGGCTCGCCGCACGGGTGCCGTGCGGTCTGCCGGTTCTTCAGGCTGCCGTCGGGGCTCCGGAATCAGGCCTGGAGCGTGAGGCAGTGACGGGCGTACTCTTCGACGTCCTTCCAGTCGGTGTAGTCGATCACCGCGGTCGGTTCCGTCGGGCCCTTCGTCATCTTCATGATCATCTGGATCATCTTGACGTCAAGCCAGTTCCAGTTCGGGTAGTCGACCTTGCCGGCGAAGCAGTGCGCGTCCTTCGGCTTCCAGGGATTATTCTGGAGGAACTTGCGGCAGTAGACGTTGCCTTCGGGCGTGGCCTTCGCGGGCGTGCGCGCGACGACGGAGACGCAGAAGAAGCTGTTCGCCTTGGCGTCGAGGATCGACTTGTACTTGTTGACGAAGCCGACGAATTCGCGGCGGAACTTGCCGTAGAGGACGGGCGCGCCGGCGATGACGAGGTCGTACTTGTTCCAGTCGACGCCTTCGCGGTCGGCTTCGACCACGTCCATCAGGTCAGCCTGGTTGCCCTCGGGCAATCACCGTTTCCCAAATGCGGCGGGCAATGCGGGCCGTATGGCCGGAACGGCTGTTGTAGATGACGAGCACCGTCTTCATTTGACTCTTCTCCTTAGCGCCCGTTTGACGAGCGTTCGCCCCCGGCGAAATCGATCGCTGCCGAAGGCCCGTTGGGTGGGAAACGCCTCTCCGAAAGGAGTAGCGTGGGATTACTTCGCAGGTGGAATCTTACATGCGGTCGATTGATTCTGTCTTAAGACGCAAGCGCGCAATTTGAGGCGCCGCACGGTCGACCGTCCCGGAAAAAGGCGTTACAATCCGAAGCCTTGTTGGGGAGCGCTTCCTTCCGGAAGGCTCCACCTCTCAGAAATTTTTCGGCGGGGCGCCGACACCGACAATGCCGCCTTGCCTCATCACACGGAACCATATGGCAAAGGAAGACCTCATTGAGATGGCGGGTCAGGTCCTGGAAGTGCTCCCGGACGCCCGCTACCGCGTCAAGCTCGACAACGGCCACGAACTGATCGCGTACACCAACGGCAAGATGCGCAAGCACCACATCCGCATTCTCGCCGGCGACCGCGTCTCGCTCGAACTCTCGCCGTACGATCTGACGAAGGGCCGCATCACCTTCCGCCACATCGAAGGCCGTCCCGCGCCGCAGGCCCGTCGCCGCTAAGACGACCGCGCCCCGCTCGGGAACCGCAACGAAAAAGCCCGCCGATCCGGCGGGCTTTTCGCTTATGGGCGCTGCGCTCCTCAGAGGACGTCCTTCAGAGTGATGAAGAAGGTCGTCGTCAGGTGGTAGAAGACCGGCGCGGCGAAGGTGAGGGGCGCCAGGCGCGCGAGCGTCCCGCGCGTGATGTAGATGTCGGCTTCGCCCGCCATGCGGTTCGCGCCCATGCTCTGGCGCACCGAGTGGATGACGAGGTCGCCGATCATGCTGGAAAGGACGATCGCGATCGCCATGAGGAGCGCCTGCCAGAAGCGGAACGGCGTGATCCAGTACATGGTCGCGGCGGCGGCGACGCCGGCGACGCCGCCCAGGATCGAGCCCAGGACCGTGCGGTTCATGTTGAAGGAGAGGGTCTTGCCGCCCAGCATCGAGCTCGCCAGGGCGCTTCCGAGGTCCGTGACGAAGACGACCAGGAGGAAGAAGAGCATGAGGAGCGGCCCGGTCGAGCTGTAGCGCGTGAGGTCGAGCGTCGCGATCGCCGGGACGTGCGAGAGGCAGAAGACGCAGAGCATCAGCCCCCACTGCACCTTGGCGACGCGCTCCAGGTACCGGTCGGTGTCCCTCGAGAGCGCCATGATGAGGGGTAGCACCAAAAAGAGGTACACCGGGATGAAGAGCGTGAAGAATTCGGGCTTGTCGAACCAGACCAGGAAGTACTGGAAGGGAATCGCGACGTAGAAGGCCAAAACGAGCGCATGGTGGTCCGTGGGCTTCGTCGGCGTGATCGCGATGAATTCGCGCAGGAGGAAGAAGCTCAGGAGCGCGAAGAAGACGCAGATGGCGGCCTGCCCCAGCGCGAACGCGATCGTGAAGACGACGATCAGCCACCACGCCATGCGGGCGCGGGAGTTGACGGCCTGGATGCGGGCGCGCTTCACCGCGGCGTCCGTGTGCGAGAAGGCCCAGCTTCCGTAGACCGTCCCGATGGCGGCGAGAAGCGAGAGGCCGAAGAGCAGGATCAGATAGGCTTCCTGCGGGGTAAAACCGAGTCTCATGCTTGGGCTAACTCAATGACGGCGTTGCGGGCGCGCTCGAGGAAATCCTCCTTGAGGTCTTCGGGCGAGTGTTGGAGCGGAGCCCCGAAGCGCACGGAGCAGACGGTCGGCACCGGCAGCAGCACCCCCTTGGGCATCGCGCGGTGCAGGTTTTCGATGTAGACGGGAATGAGCTCGACCTCGGGGAATTCGCGCATCAGGCGCCAGATCCCCGACTTGAATTCACTCGGCGTCGCCTGAGGGCGGCGCGTGCCTTCCGGGAAGATGATGAGGGAGGAGCCCTCCATCAGGGCTTCGCGAAGCGGATCCAACGGGTTCGCGTGCTCGGTGCGGCGGCGGTCGACCAGAACGACGTTCAGCTCCTGGAGCGCGATGCGGCGGCGCAGCACGCCCTTTTCCCAGTAGTCCTTCGCGGCCACCGGACGGACATGCCGACGAAGCGCCTGCGGCAGCGACGCCCAGATGACGATCGTGTCGAGGTGGCTGGTGTGGTTGGCGAAGTAGATGCGCTGACGCGACGAGGGTGCGCACCCCTGCCACTGGGGATAGGCGCCGACCAGAAGGCGGGTGAGCCAGACGATCGGCGTCATGAGTTTGAAGGAGTCGAGCACTTCGGATCCTTTGGGTCTTCCTTGAACCCATCATTATAAAAGGGCGGGCCAGGCGGAAACGACGGTTCCGCCGCGTGATTCCCCGGGGCGTCAGCCTTCGGTGTCGGTCCCGCCCACGGTGAGGGCGTCGATGCGCAGGGTCGGCATCCCGACGCCGACGGGCACCTGCTGCGCGTCCTTGCCGCACTGCCCGGTGCCTTCGTCCAACGCCGGGTCGTTTCCGACCAGGGGAATGTGCCGCAGCGCCGTGGCGCCGTCCCCGATCAGGGTCGCCCCGCGCACGGGACGCGTGAGGCGCCCGTTTTCGATGAGGTAGGCGCGGCTCATGCTGAAGACGAACTTCCCGTTCGTGATGTCGACCTGGCCGCCGCTGAAGTTGGACGCGTAGACGCCGCGCTTCACGCTCGCGATGATTTCCTCAGGGGGCGTCGTCCCCGCCGCCATGAAGGTGTTCGTCATGCGGGGGAGCGGGAGCGTCGCGAAGCTCTCGCGCCGACCGTTCCCCGTCGGGGCGGCGCGCATGAGGCGCGCGCTCGTCAGGTCGTGCATGAAGCCCGTGAGGATCCCGTCCTCGATCAGGGTCGTGCGGCGGGTGGGTTCGCCTTCGTCGTCGACGTTCAAGGACCCGCGCCGACCGGGGAGCGTCCCGTCGTCGACGACGGTGACGCCGGGGGAGGCGACCCTCTCGCCCAACTTTTTCGAGAAGACCGAGGTGCCCTTGCGGATGAAGTCGGCTTCGAGCCCGTGCCCCACGGCTTCGTGAAGGAGAATCCCGGGCCAGCCGGGCCCCAGTACCACGGGCATGACGCCCGCGGGGGCGGGCGAGGCGCCGAGGTTGTGGAGCGCCTCGTCGACCGCCTGGCGCGCCCAGCGCTCGAGGCGCTCGGGCGTGAAGAAGTCGAGTCCGGTGCGCGAGCCCCCGCCGGAGCCCGCGCGTTCTCGCCGGCCGTTTTCGGTCACGGTCACCGTGACGGAGAGGTACGTGAGCGGCCGCACGTCCGCGACGAGGCGCCCGTCCGAGCCGCAGATCATCACGACGTCGGTTTCGGTCTGGAAGGTCGCCGTCACGTCGGTGACGCGCGGATCCATCCCGCGCGCGAGCCGGTCGAGCGTCTCAAGCAGCGCGCGCTGGCGCGCGCCGTCCTCGTTCGCGGCCAAAAGCGCGTCGTCGACCGGCGTCACGACGGGCGCGTCGCGCCGGGTCGGGACCGGCATCGCGCCGGCGGCCCCGGCCGCATTCATCGCACCGGCGGTTTCCGCGCAGCGCATGAGGGACGCCCAGTCGAGCGCGTTCGCGTAGGCGAGCGTCTGACGCTCGCCCGTTACGGTGCGCATCCCGGCGCCCCGGTCGATGACGAAGCTCCCCGTGCGCACGGCGCCGTCTTCGAGGAGCCAGTCGCGCGAGAGGATGCTCTGGAAGTAGATGTCCGCCCAGTCGGCGCCGCCCTTCAGAAGGGGGTCGAAGAGCCGGGCGACGCGCGCCGGGGTGAGCTCCGCATCGGCCCAAAGCTCACGTTCGGCGTGGGCGAAAAAGTCGATCGTCATGGGTGTTGGCGGTTCGAGACCTTGTCGATGACCGGCTCGTCGAAGCCGCCCGAGACGTGGTACTCCTGCGCGAAGAACGAGTTGATCTGGTCCTTGAGGGCCAGCTGCGCGACGAAGGTCGAGAGCCCCACCAGGGGGTTCGCGACGGCCAGCGCGAGCGAGGCGCCTTCGGTGTTGAGGCTCGGCACCACGATCGCCTTGAGGTCGAGCGCTTCGTGGTTGAGGTCGACGACGCCGTTGATGAAGATGCTCGCGGCGCTCGAAACGAGCGTCGTCTGCGGGGTGTTCAAAACGCCCCCTTCGATCCCGGCCTCGATGTCGAAGCGGTCGAAGACGAGCCCCTTGCTCACGACGTCGCTGAAGTCGAGCGTGAGGCGGCGCATGAGGTGCTGCATCGAAAGAAGCGACAGGAGACGCCCGGCGCCGGGCTCCACCTGCACGAGGCGGCCCTTGTCAGCGTGGGCGACGACGTGACCGTTCAGGGTTGCGGTCGAGAACTGCTGGGGCTGCCCCGCCCAGTCGAGGTTCACCGCGAAGGTCCCCGGCGCGTCCTGAATGACGTCGCGCACGTCGAGGCTGTGAAGGAGATCCCCGGTGCTTCGGATCGTCGCGCGCGCGAAGAGCCGCGTGCGGTCTTCCAAAGCGGACCAGCGCCCGTTCGCGGTGAGCGTCCCGCCGGAATTCCTCACCGTGAGGCTTTCGATCGCCCAGCCGGGCTGCGTCTTGTCGTTGCGGGCCGCCAATTCCACCTTGCCGATCAGCATCGCGCCCATCCTCAGGTCGTCGATCGTGACGTCGAGGTCGGGGAGGTCCAGCTTCACGTCTTCCGAGACGGTCTGGACGACGGACGCCGTCACGCGGTCGGTGACGGCCTGCGGGATGTGGAGCTGCGTGAGCTTCACGCTCCAACGCTCGGGGGCGTCCGCGCGCTTCGCGAAGAATTCGACCTGACCGCGCGCCTCGTCGGAGTTGATGCGCAGGTGCCGGTCGTCGCCCACGGCTCGGATCGTCCCGATCACGTTGTGGAGCGGGCGCCCGAGCACGTCGACTTCGTCGGCCTCGACTTCGAAATTCGTGACGCGGAGCGCCTCGCCCGAGTGCGCGTCCGCCGCAGTGTCGGCGGTCTTCGCCGGGGCGGCCTTCTTCGCCGCTTCTTCGCCCGCCTGCAGGCCCGCTTCAAAGAGCGCGGTCCAGTCGGAGACGTCGAGCTTGGGCGCCTTGACGCCCACGGCGATCCCCGCGTCGGGAAGGGGCACGGTGCGGCCGATCCCGACCGCCGCACGGCGAAGGGCATCGTTGCGGAAGACGAGGTCCGCCTCGGCGCGTTGGTCGAGCGTGACGCGCAGGCGCCCGTCGCCCGACTTCAGGGGAAGCGTGAAGCGGAAGTCGAGCGGCCACGGCTCCGCCGCGGCCTTCGCGAGCGGCGCGGGCAGCGCGCTCCCGATCCCCGTGAGGTCGGAGCGGCCCGTGACGAGGAGTTCGTCGCTTCGGAGGTCCAGCACCGCCTCCGCCTCGAAGGGCGAGGCGCCCGTGAGCTTCGCGAAGAAGGGATCGGCCTCCGCGGCGGGAATGATGTCGGCGACGTCCGCCGGGACGATCGTCCCGCGGAAGCTCAGCCCCAGGCGTTCGTCGCGGAAGTTCGCGGCGGCGGTGAGCGGACCGCCCCGGGTGCGGCCCGTGATGGGCTTCGGGGTCTCCACCGTGTGCTCGGTGATCCTGAGCGACCCGGTCGCGTCCGTCACCGTCGGGAGGCCGTGCCCGTAGGCGAAGGTGTTCTTCTCCAGGGCGACGTCGAGGTTGAGTCTGAGCTTTTCTGGGTGCGCGAGCGGAATCCTCAGGTCGAGCTTCGCCGCGACCGGACCCGACCCGGTCGACTCGCGGAAGGCGTCCCCGACGATGTCCCGCAGCATCGTGCTCTTCGTGAGGTACCCGAGGCCCTCGGCGAAGCCGCCCGCGACGTCGCCGCGGATGAGGAGCTGCGCGTCGTGATAGTGGGGGATCTCCACCGTGATGTTCGTCCCGGTGAGCCCGGCGCTCTTCGTGCCGCGGCCCGTGATCAGCATGCCGTCGCCTTCAAAGCGGAGCGTCGCGTCGACCTCTTCGAGGACCGGCCAGCTGCTCCCCGGCGGGGCCGCGCGGCGTCCGGTGTGGTCGAGCTCGGGGAGGAAGTCGTAGCGGCCGCCCTTCACGTCCGCTTCGATGACGAAGGAGCCCTTGCCGAGGTTCTCGTCCTCGAAGGGGAAGCGCGCGAGCTCGCCTTTGAGCTTCCACGTGCCGCCCGGCGAGTCGCCCCCCAAGATGGCGCCGCGGAGGTAGTTGAGGACGCCCGCGCCGATCACCTCGGGGAGGTATTTCGGTACCGAGACGGCCTCGGCGCGGAGGATCTTCCCGGAGAGGTCCACTTCGCCAGGGCCGCCCGTCGCCTTCCAGCTCCCGCGCGCCGTCACGGCGGCGTCGCGGTTCGCGGCGTAGGCTTCGCGGATCTCGACCGTCGGGACGGGCTTCATGCGGATCACCGCGTCGGCGGTGAGCTCGTCGAAATTCATGCGCTCCTGCTGGAAGACGCCCGGGAACGTGAGGGAGGCGACGTGCGAGCGGAGCTCCAACGCGTAGACGCCGTTTTCTCTGGAGCGCACCGTGCCCGCGAGGTTGCGGAAGCCGGGGAGCATGTCCCCGCCGGCGGGGAGCGTCAGGCGGTCGAAGACGAGGTTGAACCTCCAGTTTTCAGGTGCGGCGAAGTCGGCCTTCGCCTCGACGTCGAGGTCGCTGATGACGCCCGAGACCGGGTGGTCCTTGAGGAAGGCGAGAAGGTCGGGCGGAAGCGGCACCGAGCGCGCGATCGAGCCCAACGCGCCGATGTCGATGCGGGTCGCGCCGAAGCGGCAGGAGACCGGCGTGCGCTCCTCGTCCGTGCGGCAGGCGGCGGTGATGTCGGTCGGGCCGAAGCGGCGGCCGCGGTCGGTGACGAACCCCACCTTTTCGGCGCGGAAGTCCCAGCGGTCGCTCTGATCGGCTTGGAATGAAAGGCGCCCGCGGAGGGTCTTGAGGTGGATCGGTTCGAGCTTGCGGTCGAGCTGGGCGCCGACGTTCTGAATCGCGACGTCGGAGGTGAACTGCGTGAGCTTGCCGCGCTCCAGGTCCGCCCAAATCGTCACGGCGCCCGAACCCGAACGGACCGGGCTTCGCACGCCCAGTTGACGCAGAAGCCTCCCGAGGTCGATGTTGTCGGTTTCGGCCCAGAGGCGCCCCTTCCAGGTGAGCGGGTCGGCGTTGTCGGAAAAGAGCGTCTTTTCGACCAGCGTGCGAAGCTGCAGGTGGCGCGAGCGGTTGCGCTCGATCAGGTGGGCTTCGGCGGCGAGGCGCCAGTCGGTGAAGCCCTGGTCGAAGACGAGGTTCGCGTTTTCGATCGAGACGACGCGGGGCTCTTTGCCGCGCTCGTCGACGTAGTTGAAGTGGCCGTCTCTGAGGATCAGCTTGTCTTGCCCGAGAAGCCACGGCGTGAAGGACTGCTTCGCGACGGATTCGCCCGGCTCGCGGGGCTTCGCTTCGGTCTTGTCGGCGAGCGCGTCCGTGTCGAGCACGAAACCGGCGACGTCGAAGCGCGTCTCCGAGAGGCGTCTCACGGTGAGTTCCGCGCCGGTGAGGTCGAGGAGATGAAAGCGCGGTTCGAGGTGCAAGAGCGACGACCACGAGAATTCGGCCGTCACCTTGGGGAGCGTGAGCGAGACGGGGCCGCCCGGGCGCGAGATCCGCACGCCGTCGAGCTCCAGCACCGGACGGATCACGTTGAAGGACGCGTGGACGGCGTCGGCTTCGATCGTGACGCCCAGCATCTGCGAGAGCGTCGTCGTGATGTCGCCGCGGTAGTGGTCGAGTTGGGTCGTCACGAACCAACGGGTACCGACGATCACCGCCGCGGCCGTGAAATAGAGGACGGCCAAAAGGCGCAGGAACCAGATCCCGGCCTGGCGGGCGGTTCGGCGTGCGGCGTGGATGTGTTCAGGTGTCACGGGCGTCCTGGCGACGGTGGAGGAGAGCGCTTCCTGCGTGAAAAACGCAACGTTGGCTGAGACTGAAAATTTTAACGAAGACGCTCCCAAAACGGATGCGCCGCAGGCGAACGCAATGCGTGAACGAAGGTTTCGCGTCCGTACAATGGTTTCATGAGCGGCTTCCGGGCCGCTCTTTGTCCGACCCGGGGGACCCAGCTCCCCAAAAAGCGACCATTCCAGGACGACGTGCCATGACCGATGCGTTTCCGATCATTCACCCCCAAAAACTCCGCCCCGAAGACGTGCCCGCGCACTCGCCCTTCGTCGAGCGCGCGCTCCGGGCGGCGGCGCCGGGGGACGAGGCGAAGCGCGCCGAGGTGCTCGGGCGGCTCGCCTCGACCGTTTGGACGCGGGAGGCTCTGGAGGCCGCCCTCTCGGGTCTCACCGACACGACCGCCCTCGGGATGAAGCTTCGGATGATCCGCCGCGAACTCGTCGCGGGGTTGGCGGTGCGGGACGCGTCGGGTCTGGGGGACTACGAGGAAGTCGTCCGCGTGATGAGCGACTTCGCGGAAGTCTCGGTCGACGCGATGGTGCGGGCCCACACCCGGGAGCTCGCCGCGCGCCACGGCGTCCCCTGCGACCCCGAAGGGAACCCGATGGACCTGATGGTGGTCGGGATGGGGAAGTTGGGCGGACGGGAGTTGAACGTCAGCTCCGACATCGACCTCATCTTCCTCTACTGGACCGAGGGTGAGACGCGCGTGACGCCCGACACCCCCGACGCCCGCCGCACGCTCACCGCGCAGGAATTCTTCGAGCGGCTCGCGCGCCGCGTGATCAACGGCTTGAACGACGTCGAGGGCCCCGGCTTCGTCTTCCGCGTCGACATGCGGCTGCGCCCGAATGGGGACTCGGGCCCGATCGTGTGCTCGACCGACATGCTGGAGGAGTACCTCTACGCGCAGGGGCGCGACTGGGAGCGCTTCGCTTGGTTGAAGGGCCGCATCTGCAACCGGGCGGTCTACGAGACGCCCGCCGCCTTCGAGCAGCACGCCCTGGGCGTGCGCGCGCTCGTTCGCCCCTTCGTCTTCCGCAAGTACCTCGACTTCGGCGCGATCAGTTCGCTCACGAAGCTCCATGAGCTCGTGCGCGCCGAGACGGACCGGCGCGAATTGGCCCGTGGTGCGGAAGGCGTCAACGTCAAGCTCGGCCGCGGCGGGATCCGCGAAATCGAATTCATCGCACAGACCCTGCAGGTGATCCGGGGCGGGCGCGACGCGACGCTGCGGGGGCGCGAGACGCTTTTGATGCTGGACGCCCTGGCGCGCGCGGGCGCGATGCCCGAAGAACGCGCCGCCAAGCTCAAAGAAGCCTACGTGTTCCTCCGGAACGTCGAGCACGCCCTTCAGTACGTCGACGACCAACAGACGCAGTTCCTCCCCCGCACGGGCGAGACGGCGGAACGCGCCGCCCGGCTTCTGGGCGTCACGTTGGAGGACCTTTGGACGCAGGTCGAAGCCGTGCGCGGCTTCGTCGCGCAGGCCTTCGAGGGCGTCTTCCTTTTGAAGGACGAAAAGGCGGAGAGCGCCGGAGACGACTGGCCCGTCGGTTGGCAGACGGGCACGCGCACCGCGCGCGAAGCCCTGGCGGCGAAGCTCCGGAGCCTCGGCTACGGCGAAGATCTCGACGAAGTGATCGAGCGCGTGACGGCGCTCGCCACGGGGCGCCGCGGCGCGATGGGCGAAGAGGCGCGCTCGCGCATGACGAAGCTTCTGCCCTTCGTCATGGAAAAGGCGCCGGGCTGGTGCGGTGCGGGCGCGGGGCGCGTCATCGCGCCCGAAGAGGCGCTCGGGCGCTACCTGAAGCTGCTGGAGGCCGTCTCGGGGCGCTCGACCTACGTCGCGATGCTCCACCAATACCCGCGGGCGGCGGAGCGCGTCGGCCGCATTCTGGCGGCGAGCCGCTGGAGCACCGACTTCGTCGTGCGCCACCCGATCATCCTCGACGAACTGGTCGACGGCCGCATCCGCGAGATGAGCGACGACTCGCCCGTCGACCGCTCGGCCTGGCGCGCGGAACTGCGCGCCGCCCTGGCGCAGGCCGAAGGCGACGTCGAGCGCCAGATGAACGTGCTGAGGGACGCGCACCACGCGGCGCTCTTCCGTCTGCTCGTCGCGGACCTCGACGGGCGCTTCACCGTGATGCGGCTTGCGGACCAACTCTCGGCGTTGGCCGACGCGGTGATCGCGGAAGTGTTGGAACTTGCCTGGGCGAACCTCACGAAGCGTCACGCCGAGCGGCCCACCTTCGCCGTCATCGGCTACGGGAAGCTGGGCGGGAAGGAGCTGGGCTACGAGAGCGACCTCGACCTCGTCTTCATCCACGACGACCCGGCGCAGGAGGCGGATGCGGTCTACGCGCGGCTCGTGAGGAAGATGCTGAGTTGGCTCACGCTCCAAACCTCTTCCGGGAAGCTCTTCGAGGTCGACATGCGGCTTCGCCCCAACGGCGAGAACGGCCTCATCACGACGAACTTCGCGCAGTTCTCGCGCTATGAGCGAAACGAAGACGGCCACGGCGCGTGGCTCTGGGAGCACCAGGCGCTGACGCGCGCCCGCTTCGTCGCGGGCGACGACGCCCTGGGCGCCAAATTCGAGGCCGAGCGCGAGTTCGTGCTGCGCACGCCCCGCGACCGGGAGATGGTCCTCTCGGGCGTCGCCGAGATGCGCCGCAAGATGCGGGACGGCCACCCCAACCGCACGGCGCGCTTTGACATCAAGCACGACGCGGGCGGGATGGTGGACGTGGAGTTCGCGGTGCAGGCTCTGGTCCTCATGCACGCCCACGAGAACCCCTCGATGGTGCTGAACCTCGGGAACATCCAGCTCCTCGAACTCTCGGGCGCGTTGGGACTGATCCCCGAAGCGACGGCCGAGGCTGCCGCCGACGCCTACCGGAAGCTTCGCGTCATTCAGCACGAGGTGAGGCTCAACGCCGGCGAAGGCGTGCCGGCGCGGGTCGAACCCGAGCGGGTCGAAACCGAGCGCCGTGCGGTCGAGGCGCTCTGGAGGGCGGTCTTCGGAGAGCCCTGGCGGAAGGACTGAGGGGAAGGGCGCCCGTACCTTCAGGCGTGAAGGTATGGAAAGGCAAATGCGCCCGGCAGGTCTACAATGGTTGGGTTTTCCTCAGCCCGGAAAAAGGAATTCCCCCATGCCCGTACTCACCTCCGACTACCGCGCGCCTTCCTGGTGTCCCGGTTCGCACATGCAGACCGTCGTGCCCGCGCGTCTCTCGAAGACGCCGGAGGTGCAGTACCGACGCGAATTCCTGACGACCCCCGACGGCGACATCGTCGTCTGGGACTGGGTGAAGCCCGAGCCCGCCGATCCGAAGACGCCCGTGATGATCCACTTCCACGGGTTGGAGGGCTCGAGCGGCAGCCACTACGCCCGCGCCTTCATGGACGCGTGCGTCAAGGCGGGCTGGCGCGGCGTCGTCGCGCACTTCCGCACGTGCGGCGGGGTGATGAACCGATTCCCCCGCGCCTACTTCGCCGGGGACACGGCCGACAACCGCTGGGTGTTGGAGACGGTGAAGGCACGCTTTCCCGACGCGCCCCGCTATGCGGTGGGCGTGAGTCTCGGGGGGAACCAACTTTCGAAGTGTCTCGGCGACATCGGCTCGGAAGGGGAGGAGCTTCTCACCGCGGCCGTCTCGGTCTGCGCGCCCTTGGACCTCGTCGCCGGGAGCGAGCGCATCTCGAAGGGCGTCAACTTCCTCTACGCGGACATGTTCCTCGGGACCCTCAAAGAGAAGCTCCGCGAGAAGGCGAAGATGTTCCCGGGCGAATTTGACGCGAAGCGCATCGAAGCCTGCAACACGATGTTCGACTTCGACGAACTCTACACCTCGCGCATCCACGGGTTCCGAAACGCCATGGACTACTGGCAGAAGTGCTCGGCGAAGCCGGCGCTCCCCGGCGTGCGCGTGCCGCTGCTTCTTCTCAACGCCAAAAACGACCCGTTCCTTCCCGCGTGGATCCTACCCTCGGCCCTGGAAGTGAGCGACCGGGTCTGCATCGAGTATCCGGAAGAGGGCGGCCACGTCGGCTTCCCCGAGGGGAAGATCCCCGGGCGCAACACGTACCTTGCGCGGCGCATCATGCGCTTCTTCAAAGAAGGCCGGTGAGGCCCCTCTCAATGCCCGGTTAAGAAAAGCCGGGCACAATGGCGGCCAACCGCATCCTTTTTGAAGACCTCGTTGCGCTCATGAACAAACCTCAAGCCGCCGTGCTGCTCATCAACACGGGCTCGCCCGCCGCACCCGAAGCCGACGCCGTGCGTGAATACCTCGCCGAGTTTCTCTCGGACCCGCGCATCATCGAGATGCCGCAGTGGAAGTGGCAGCCGATCCTGCGCGGCATCATCCTGAGGAAGCGCCCTGCGGAGAGCGCGAAGCGCTACCGGAGCGTCTGGACGGAGGAAGGAAGCCCCCTCATCACGCACACCCGGCGCACGGCCGAACGCCTGAGCGGACGGCTCTCGGACGCCCCGCACGTGAAGGTCGTCTGGGCGATGCGCTACGGGAAGCCGGCGGTGGCGGACGTGCTGGATGAACTCCGCCGCGAAGGGATCGAACGGATCGTCGTCATGCCGATGTTCGCGCAGCGCGCGGCGCAGACGACGTCGGCGTGCTTCGACGCCGTGCTGGACCATCTGCGTGCGGGCCGCATCTACCCGGCCCTCCGCTTCGTGCCGGGGTACCACGTCGACGAGGGCTACGTCGAAGCCCTGGCCGAGCACCTGCGCGCCCACTGGGCGAAGGCGGGCGACATCCGCGAAACGGGCGGGCACCTCGTCCTGAGCTTTCACGGGATCCCGAAGGCGAGCGTCGAAGTGTCGGGCGACCCCTACGAAAAGGAATGCCGCGAAACGGCCGAAGCCTTGGCGAAGCGTTTGGGGTTGACCGACGCTGACTGGTCGCTCGCGTACCAGAGCCGGTTCGGCCGCGACGAGTGGCTTCGTCCCTATGCGATCGAGCACGTCGAGGAGCTCGCCCGAAAGGGCGTGAAGCGCGTCGACGTCTTCTGCCCGGGGTTCGCCGCCGACTGCCTCGAAACGATTGAGGAAATCAACGAGGAGCTCCGCGGGTTCTACCTCGCCCAAGCGGGCGAAGACGCGGTCTTTCACTACGTGCCGTGCCTGAACGCCTCGGACGAAGCCGTGCGCGCCTACGAGCGGATCATCCGCCGGACGCTGGGCGACTGGATCTGACCGAATCGGGGTCGGGGGGGCGAAAAACCGCCCGAAAAAGGGGCGGACTTGAAAAAATGCCCCGCCGTCCCCATATGATTCCCAAAGACATTGAGCGGCCGGGTCCTCTTGCCCGCCCGCACGTACCCATCACGTAGAGAAGACTGACATGACGCAGAATCAGGAAGAGAAGGAAGTGAAGTCGTGCTGCCAGGGCGAAGAGAACGCCTGCGGCGAAGGCTGCGCTTGCGGCGCTGAGGGCGAACACGCCGCCGAAGGCCAGGCGGAAGCCGCCACGCCCGATACGGTCGAAACCCTTCAGACGGCCCTGAAGCTTGCCGAAGCGAAGGTGATCGAGCACTACGACCTCTACGTCCGCGCGATGGCCGAACTCGAAAACACCCGCCGCCGTGCGTCGGAAGAAGTGCAGAAGGCGCACAAGTTCGGGATTGAAAAAGTTCGCCGAAAACCTCCTTCCCGTCGTCGACAGCCTGGAGAAGGCCCTCGAAGTGACGAAGGACGATCAGGACAATCCGATGCGCGAAGGCATGCTCGCCACGTACCGCCAGCTCGTCCACGCTTTGGACGTTTCCGGCATGAAGCCGATCGACCCGAAGGGCGAGGCGTTCGACCCGCACAAGCACCAGGCGATCGCGATGGTGCCCGCGCCCGAAGGCGTCGCCGCCGGGAACGTCGTCGAGGTGTTCCAGCGCGGTTGGCTGATCAGCGAACGCGTGCTCCGTCCCGCGATGGTGAGCGTCGCGCAGGGTTGATCTCCCTGCGGGTTCATCCGCATCTCAAGCGCGAAAAAGGCGTCCTCCGACAAGGCGGGCGCCTTTTTGTCGATGGAACACCTTGAAAAGCTTGAGAAAATTTTGCCGGATGAAAAAATTTCGCACGGCCCCCTCGGCGGGGCTTGAATTTTTTTGGGGTGTCCCCATATAGGGATTAAGACGGGAGAACGGCAAGGTTCTCCCCACGCGTTCGATGCTGCCGCTCGCTCCGTCAGAGCGACGTCGAGCGAACGAAACAGCACTTCAATAGAAGAAGGGATTCAGAAACATGGCAAAAATCATCGGTATCGACCTCGGTACGACGAACTCCGCCGTCGCCGTCATGGACGGCGACAACGTCAAGGTCATTGAAAACAGCGAAGGCGCCCGCACGACGCCCTCCATCGTGGCCTACATGGACAACGGCGAGATCCTCGTGGGCGCGCCCGCGAAGCGTCAGGCCGTGACGAACCCGAAGAACACGCTCTTCGCGGTGAAGCGCCTCATCGGCCGCCGCTTTGACGACGCCGAAGTCCAGAAGGACCTCGGTCTCATGCCCTTCAAGATCGCCCGCGCCGACAACGGCGACGCCTGGGTCGAAGTCTCCGGCAAAGCAGCTGGCGCCGCAGCAGGTGAGCGCCGAAGTGCTCCGCAAGATGAAGAAGACCGCCGAAGACTACCTCGGTGAAACCGTCACGGAAGCCGTGATCACGGTGCCCGCCTACTTCAACGACAGCCAGCGCCAGGCGACGAAGGACGCCCGGCCGCATCGCCGGTCTTGAAGTGAAGCGCATCATCAACGAACCGACCGCCGCGGCGCTCGCCTTCGGCCTCGACAAGGGCGGCTCCGCCGACCGCAAGATCGCCGTCTACGACTTGGGCGGCGGCACGTTCGACATCTCGATCATCGACCTCGCGAACGTCGACGGCGACAAGCAGTTCGAAGTGCTCTCCACGAACGGCGACACGTTCCTCGGCGGCGAAGACTTCGACCAGCGCCTCGTCGACTATCTCATCACCGAATTCCGCAAGGACACGGGCGTCGACCTCTCGAAGGACGTGCTCGCGCTCCAGCGCCTGAAGGACGCCGCTGAAAAGGCGAAGATCGAACTCTCGAGCCGTCAGGAAACGGAAGTGAACCTTCCCTACATCACGGCCGACGCGACGGGTCCGAAGCACTTGAACGTCAACGTGACGCGCGCCAAAGCGTTCGAAGCGCTCGTCGAAGACCTCGTTCAGCGCACGATCGAACCTGCCGCAAGCAGTATGCCGCGACGCCGGCGCGAGCCAGAGCGACATCACCGGACGTGATCCTCGTGGGCGGGCCAGTCCCGCATGCCGCGCGTGCAGGCCGTCGTGAAGGAATTCTTCGGGAAGGACCCCGCAAGGACGTCAACTCCCCGACGAAGCCGTCGCGATCGGCGCCGCCATTCAGGGCTCCGTCCTCACGGGCGAACGCCATGACGTCCTTCTCGACGTCACCCCGCTCACGCTCGGCATCGAAACGCTGGGCGGCGTGATGACGCCGATGATCAAGCGCAACACGACGATCCCGACGAAGCACGCCCAGGTCTTCTCGACCGCGGAAGACAACCAGCCCGCCGTGACGATCAAGGTCTATCAGGGCGAGCGCGAAATGGCCGCGTCGAACAAGCTCCTCGGCGAATTCAACCTCGAAGGCATTCCGCCGTCTCCGCGCGGCCTGCCGCAGATTGAAGTGACCTTCGACATCGACGCGAACGGCATCCTGCACGTCGCGGCGAAGGACAAGGCCACCGGCAAGGAAAACACGATCACCATCAAGGCGAGCTCGGGCCTCTCCGAGGACGAAATCGAACGCATGGTGCAGGACGCCGAAGCCAACAAGGCCGAAGACCACCGCCGCTTCGAACTCGCGCAGTCGCGCAACATGGCCGACGCCGCCGTCAACCAGGTCCAGAAGACGCTGAAGGACTTGGGCGACAAGGTCGAAACCGTGGACCGCGCCGCCTGCGAAGAAGCCATCAAGGACGTCGAAGAGAAGATCAAGGGCGAGGACAAGGATGCGATCGACAAGGCCGTCGAACGCCTCCAGAGCGCCGCGCAGAAGATCGGCGAAAAGCTCAATCAGGCCGCGCAGGCCGCCTCGCAGCAGGCGGGCGCCCAGCAGGCTGATGCGGGCAAGGCCGGCAAGGACGACGACGTCGTCGACGCCGACTTCACCGAGCGCAAGTAAGGGTCCCATGAGACCGCACCCCGCGGGGTGCGGTCGGGCCTGAAATGAAAGGGGTCGGCCCGATCATCGGATCGGCCGGCCCTTTCCCGGTTTCAACGGGGACCACGAAGCCCTGCGGGGCTTCGGGCTTCTCCGCACAGAGTTGACCATGGCAGATCAGGATTATTACGAGTTGCTGGGCGTTTCGAAGACCGCCTCGGCCGACGACATCAAGAAGGCCTACCGCCGTCTTGCGATGAAGTACCACCCGGACCGCAACCCCGGCGACAAGGCCGCCGAGGAGAAGTTCAAGGAAATCGGTGAAGCCTACGCGGTGCTCTCCGACGAGCAGAAGCGTGCGGCCTACGACCGCTTCGGAAACAACAGCATCAAGCTTCGGCTTTCAGAAACAGCACTACACTTCACCTCTCTTCACCAAGTACTATCTGGCAATGGCAAAGAAAGTTTGATTTAGCGGACTCAGTACTCAAATAGAGTGAGAGGAGATCCAAAGACCATGGCTACATAAAAAGCAACTGTTAAACCCACAACAGCACAAATTCAAGCACGCCACGATAAAGATGAGTTAAAGCAACTCAAGCAAGAGAATAAGATGTTAAGAATCGAGAATGAATTCCTAAAAACTCGATGTCTTAGATCACGAAAAATCAGCTCACGCGAAACCGTGACCTTAATTGATGATCTGAGGCGAGTCTTCAAAACGTCGATTAGTTTTATCCTCAAAGCCGTTAAGATACTTACGTAGCACGTACTATTACACTCACAGCCAGGGGATGAAAATATGATGATGACCAGGTTATCAAGCCATTGATGAAATTCGCCAAACAGATACCAAGTATATTATGCATGAACAGGATTTAAAGTTAATCACAAACGCGTCCTCCGAATTATGAAGGAACAAGGCTGGACATGTCAGGCCTTTAATAAGCAAACTCGTAAATATAACTCATACAAAGGAGTTGTTGGTAGAATCGCCAAAAACAAGTTACACCGGCGATTCAAGACAGATCGACCATATCAAAAACTTGTCGCCGACGTTAGTGAATTTCGATACGGTCAGATGAGTCAAAGTGAACGAATCTATTTAGAGCCCATCATGGATTTATTTTCGGGTGAAATTTTGGCATTTAACATTAGTGCACATCCAACTCTTGAGTTTGCGTTGAAGCCACTAAAAGAAGCATTAGATGGACTACCTGAGCTTCCTTATCGAACAACGGTACACACAGATCAAGGATTTCAGTACCAACATAAGCAGTGGCAAAAACGCTTAAAACTCATCATACCTTTCAGAGTATGTCCCGTAAGGCGACTTGCTTAGATAACGCCGCCATGGAATCATTCCTTTCATCTCATGAAAGCAGAGATGATGGATGAACACTTCGAAAATCCAGAGAGTTCGCGCAAGCGATGACTGAAATGGATTGAGTTTTATAATAACCGTAGAATCCAGGACCAAGCTAAAAGGTCACCAGTACAATACTGAGAATCCTTGCCAACAATAGTAGCTTAATTTAGTTGTTGGTACTTAGAGATGTGGATTGGTTGGTCTTGCCGTTGGCGTAGATAATAGCCGTTCTTGGCTTTACCGTGTCGCAGTAAGGCGATTAACAACATGTGGTCGGTCGTTTGCGATACCTGGGGATTAACCGTTGGCATATCGAACGATGACGCTACGCGGTGAATCTTCATGGAAATGTTTAGCAACCACCACCGTTCGTTATTTTGTGGTTGGGTTGCATCGATGGCCCGTCCACTGCACGAGCTGGAAGGCAGAATTCGCTTCTTTTTAACAGCGCGATGATGAGCCCGATCGCCACTGGGATTTAATAACTTAGGTTTGTCGTGATGCTTTCATTTAAATTTTAGCCCCTTTTTGCGACGACTCACCCTTATCTCTTGCAACAAAGGTAGCGTTTCTCCTGGTCAGACGTTGCCTCCAGATGGGCGACCACTTGGCGGGCAACGGCGATGTCGCCGGGGTAAGTATCCACCCCTGCCACCTTTTGGTACTGGTCGGTCCCCTTTACCGGCGAGGACAACCAGTCCCCGCCCGGGCGGCTTGGATTGCCGTTTCCTCATTGCTTCCTCTGCGATCGGCCACGTATTCGACTTGGCCAACCCGATCGTGATCGATGTGGGCGTCAATTTCCGCGGCAATCGCCTGTAGTCTTCAAAGGCGGATCATTTGTCGTCAAAATTACCTGGTTGACCTGCTCTTCAGCTAGGGCTCTACTGAGGTCCGGTCGCCGTGAAACCCCTTTTGTTAACAGGCGCCTGCAAGACCACCGTAATCTGGCTCGGCTCTCCTTGGTGTTGCTGGCCCTTTAAAAAGGCTAAGACGCTTTAACGGAGGTGAGTCTGGGCGTAATCAACGTAGACCGTGCCGTGCTCTTGGGTCTAATCACTTCCATCCGGCCGGCGATGTGGACCTCGCCCAAAGGCCTCCTGGATGGTTTCTTTTTGACCCCCACCCAATGGCGGCACAAATAGCGGCCATTGGCGTTACCACGTTATCGCCAGCCACGCTGTTAGTACTCCCCGTCTAACATCAGGGCGCTCCCGCGGTCACTCACCCGGTTAACTGGAGTTAGAACCAGCCAAGCCGGTTGACTGGATTTGGTAAAGCCAGGTCTAAGTCAGGGTGACTGCCGGCTTCCCCCGAACAGGTAAATCTTGTCCGGGGCCGTCGAGACCTTGGCGGCCTGGTAAACCTCGAAATGGTCCATCTGGGTGTTTAGCACGCAAACGCTGGAATTTAAAGCAGCTGCTCGGCTTGCAAAAGAGGTAGTTGGCAAGGAGTCGGGGTGCTCGTTTTGACCAACGTGGTCGCTGGAAATATTCAAAAGACCCCGATCCCGAAGTGTAGGGGAGTAGACGGTCGAGCAAGTAGGATTGCGAAGAGACTTCCATCACTGAGGTGGGTCATCCCATTATCGACGGCTTGGCGTAGATAGCGAAAGAGGTCTAACGATTCAGGGGTGGTCAACTTGGACTTGAAGACGTCACCCTTGCCCAACGAAGTATTTAAAGTTGAGATCAAGGCGGTCCGGTCGTCGGTCCCCAGGTTCAGGGCCGTGGCGGCGAAGTAGGCCGTCGATGTTTTCCCCTTGGTCCCGGTGATCCCAATCGCAAAGAGGTCGTTGGACGGGAAAACCGTAAAGGCGTTGGATAGCAGCGCCATCGCCCGTTGGATGTTGGTGACGATCAGGGCCGTCGCCCCGTTTTGGTAGCTTTGTTCGGCCACGTAAGCCGTTGCCCCGCGGTCAATCGCCTCGTTTAAGTAATCCTCTTTAAAGGCCGCACCCTTACAAAAGAAGAGGGTTTCGGACTGAACGAGCTTGGAATTGTACTCAACGTGGTAGAAGAAGTGCTGGCGGTAGTTTTCCGTCCGCACCAAGAGGCCGTGTTCGGTCAGCAAAGAAATGGCCGAGTTAGTATCAATGTGAACTTGGTCGATTATTTGCAGGGTCATCGCATTATTTCTCCATCAATTGCTTAGTAATCTGGTAGTCGCCTTGGTAAGGAACGTCCTTGCCCTTTTCGTGCATAAAGGTTTCCCGTCCCTTGGCGGCCATAAAGAGGGCGTCGCCAGGCTTAGCCATTGCGTAGGCCTGCTCAATTGCCGCCTTACGGTCAACGTTGACGATGACCTCGAGGTCAGGGGTTATCAATGTTTTCCTTAATGTCAGCGGCGATCTGGTGAGGGTCTTCAAAGAAGTTATCCTCAGAGGTTAAAATCGCCACATCGGCGTACTGGGACAGGGCGCGCCCAATGTCTTTACGGCGGGATTCGGCCTTGCCCCCCAGCCGCCCCGATCACCACGATCAAGCGGCCGTCTTTAAATTCGTGCTTCATGAAGTTGAAGCTAGCCGTCAGGCTCAAGTAGTTGTGGGCGTAATCGACGCAGGCCACCACGCCCTGCTTGTCCTTGATAAATTCCATCCGTCCTGGCACGGTCGTTTCGGCCAGGCCCGCCCGAAAGTCCTCGCTGACCGGGGCCGCCCGGGCCGCCACGGTCAATGCGGCCAGGGCGTTTGCGACGTTAAAGTCCCCCGGCATCATAACTCGAAAATCGCCGTCAAGCTTAGGCAGGGCCGGGTTGGCGGTGGTAACGGTGAAGTAACCGTGTTCACCCAGTCGGTATTGGTAATCGGCCGCCGATTGATCGCTCCCAAATGAAATTACCTGCTTGCCCAGGTCGTGTGCCTTTTCGGCCAGGTAATCGTACTGACTGCACTCCCGGTTAACGACGAGGATCCTGCAGTTGTCGATGATTTCACTCTTGCAGGCCAGGTAGTCTTCAAAGCTCGGGTGTTCCACCGGACTAATATGGTCGGGCGAGATGTTTAAAAGACGCCGATATCAAAGGGGCAGGCCAAAGACCCGCGACTTCTTATAGGACTGGGAAGAAACCTCCATCACCAAGTACTTCATCTGGTTGTCGACGGCCTCTTTCATCATCCTAAAGAGGTCTAAGGACTCCGGCGTCGTTAAGTGGGCCGGGATGAAGGTTTCGCCGTCCAAACACTCGTCAATCGAGGAAAGCTGGGCGACCACTTTCCCCAGGGCCTTGGCTATGACGTGGCGGGTGAAGTAAACCGAGGTCGTCTTCCCCTTGGTCCCGTGTAGCCAATCACGGTCAGATTGCGGTCGGGTAGCCAAAAAGGCCCGGGACACGGTCGCCATCGCCTTTTGAATATCGGTAACGATCACTTGGGGTAAGTCAGGGTGCTCACTGGTTTTTAACTGGGCGGAGTAATCCGCCGGGGCCATCGCCACGCTCGCCCCTGGTTAGCGGCCATCGTCAGGTACTTAGGATCTTGAGGCCCTTACAAAGAAGAGGGTCCCTCTTTGACCGTCCGCGAGTCGTAGACAGATCTAATACGGTGCGGTTGGCCAACTCCTCCGGCGCCCGGTCGTGCCACTTGCCGGCCACAATCAATTCCTTGAACAACCCTGCATCCTTTAAGACCGTGATAATTCCGCTTAGCGTCATTGTCATTATTGCATTACCTCAGCATCCGCTTGCTTCGTGTATTCCGGCACGTAGTTATCGATAAAGTAGAGCTTGTACCATACCAAGAAGGTGTAAATCGTCCACAACTTACGGCGGCCGTCGATCTTTTGGTGGTAGTTGTCATCGGCTAACTGCAAGATCTTGTCCTGGTCGAAGAATTCCTTAACGAAGTCCTCTTCAAACAGGGCCCGTACTTCTTGGTAGTACTTGTCTTCGTGGAGCCATTCATGAATTGGAACCGGGAAGCCCATCTTCGGCCGGGTCGCCCATTCCTCTGGCAGGTGCCGGTTAGCGGCCATCCGGAAGGCCCACTTGGTCCCCTTTGTAGTTAAAGAGGTACTTAGTTGGCGTGTGGGAAGCCACGTTCATGACTTCCTTATCCAAGAGCGGCACCCGTAATTCTAGGGAGTTCGCCATACTCATCTTGTCGGCCTTGAGCAAGATGTCACCTGGCATCCACTGGTGCAGGTCCACGTATTGGCGCTTGGCCACTTCATCGATATTCTTTGGTTCGATCTTGTCAAAGTACGGGGCCAGGATTTCTTGGATCGTTGGTCCGCAATCAAAGTCCTTGTTCAAGACGTCGCTCGCCTCTTCTGGCGAGAAGATGTAGGCTTGCCCGACGAAGTCTTCGCGGGCCGGGGCCATGGCGTGGTACATGTGCAAACGACCGTGGAAGTTCTTGTGGTTCTTCAGCCATTCCCCAATCTTGTAGCGGGTTGGTTGTGGCAACTTACGCATCTGGTCGGTTACCCAGCGGATCGGCTTAGAGGAAGTGTTGAAGCCGTAGTCGGTGTAGCCGGCAAAGAGTTCGTCGGCCCCTTCCCCGGATAACATCGCCTTGTAGCCGTTGTCCTTAGCCAACTTGGTCAAGAAGTACAACGGCACCACGGACGGGTTAGAATCCGGTTCGTCCAGGTAGTACTGGATGGTCGGAAAGGCGTTGAAGGCTTCCTCGTTGGTCAGCTTCTTGTCGGTGTTTTCAGCTTCAGCTTTTCGGCCAGTTCGCGGGCCTGCTTGGTTTCGTCGTAGCGGGAGTCAAACCCGATCGAGAAGGTGTTGTCAGGGCGCATCATCGCCGTTACGTAAGAGGAGTCCACCCCAGCTGACAAGAAGGAACCAACCTTGATCCCGGCATCGGCAAAGGAGTGGGCCTTAACCGATTCGTCAACGGCCGCTTCGATCTTATCGACGGCCTGGTTGAAGCTTTCCTTGTCCGGGGAGAAGTCGGCGTCCCAGTACTGTTCCATTGAGAATTCGCCGTTCTTGTAACGGAAGAAGTGACCCTCTGGCAGGCGGTAAACGCCCTTAAAGAAGGTTTCATCAGTAGCGGGGTACTGGAAGGTCATGTACGGCTTTAAGGCTTCCTTGTTCAATTGCTTATCAAAGTTCGGGTGATCCAAGAAGGACTTGATTTCGGAACCGACAAAGAAGGTCCCGTTCATCTTGGCGTAATACAGCGGCTTGATTCCGAAAGTGATCGCGAGCCCCAAACATTTCGCCGGTCTCCCATTTCCAAATAACGAAGCCGGAACATCCCGCGTAGCTTCTTGACGACGCCTTCACCCCCACTCTTCGTACCCGTGCAGGATAACTTCGGTGTCGGCATGAGTACTAAAGGTGTGACTGGCCTTGGTAATTCTTCTCGCAGGGGCTTAAAGTTATAGATTTCCCCGTTGAAGATGACCGCCTTTGAGTCGTCCCTCGTTAAAGATGGTTGGTTCCCCGACGCGTCGATAAAGGACAACCGGCGAAACCTAATGCCGCCTGCTCGTCAACAAACATTCCGGAATCATCCGGTCCCCGGTGGATAATCCGGTTCATCATCTTTGAATTTGAACTTCCTTTTGTTGTGGATTCTCATTATCCACGAACGCAACAATTCCACACATTGTTTTCAACTCCAATTCTCGTTTTGTCTGGGTCATTTCCCTGGGAAATATCTCTCCCCAATGGACCCGCAAAGCGCCGTAAAATCTATATAATGATAGTCTTTTTCCCCGTTCATGTAAAACCGATCGAACCCTTTAAGGATTTCTAATGTTCCACCTGTCTTTTTATGAATATCTGGTGAATATTACGGTATTTGTTTTATTTTATGTTAGAATAGATTGATCAATTGTGAAATTTTATCCATTTAGAAAGAAGGGCTTCTTTGAAATCTTCAGCCGACGCTGCCGCTGGTACCGAAATCACGAAATGCGGCGGAGCCCAAAGACCCGCCACTTATCGATGATTGCCTTGGGTGGTTCCGCCGGGACCGGGTTCTTAATCGCTTCCGGTTCGGCAATTGCTACCGCCGGTCCCGGGGGCGCCTTAGTCGTTTACGCCCTAATGGGGATCATGGTTTTTTCTGATGACCTCTTTAGGGGAAATGGCGACCTTCCTCGCCGACTACCGGCTCCTTTGTTACCTACTCTGCCGATTACGTCGACCCGGCCTTTGGCTTTGCGATGGGGTGGAACTACTGGTTTAACTGGACCATCACGATCACTGTTGACGCCGTTTCCTGCGGGGTGGTCATGAACTTCTGGTTCCCCACCTACCGTCATGGATTTTTTCGTCCGTCGTCTTTGTCCTAATCGCCCTGATCAACTGGCTGTCGGTCAAATCTTACGGGGAGACCGAATATTGGCTCTCCTTTATCAAGGTGGTTACGATCGGCTTCTTCTTGGTGGTCGGCTTTTGGTTATCTTCGGGATCATGGGGGCCACTCCGCCATCGGCTTAAAGAACTTTACTTTACAAACAAGCACCGTTTGTTGGTGGCTTCCCGTCAATGTTTGCCGTCTTCTTGGTGGCCGGGATGTCCTTTCAGGGAACCGAGCTGGTCGGAATTACGGCCGGAGAGTCGGCTGACCCCAGACACGCCGTTCCTAAGGCGATTCACTCGACCTTCTGGCGGATCCTCTTGTTCTACTTACTGTCGATCTTTGTGATGGCTTGCATCCTGCCGTACACCGACAAGAACCTCCTGTCGTCTAGCGTCAAGGACGTTTCCATGAGCCCGCTAACGATCGTCTTTGAACGGGCCGGACCAGCTGCCGCAGCCTCAGTCATGAACGCCGTGATCTTTACCGCCCTGTTGTCGGCTGCCAACTCCGGTTTGTACGCTTCAACCCGAATGCTTTACACCCAAGCTAAGGAAGGCTTTGCCTGGAAGATCTTTGGCTACGTCAACAAGCGCGGGATTCCGATCTATGCCATGGTCGGGACGATGATGATCTCCCTATGTTCGCCACCCAGTTCTTGGGCAAGGGAAGCCTACAACTACCTAATTAACGCCTCCGCTCTCCGGCTTTATCGCCTGGCTCGGGATCGCCGTGGCCCACTACCGCTTCCGGCGTGCCTACGTCAAGCAGGGACGCAAGCTCAGCGACCTCAATTACAAGGCCAACTGTTTGGCCCCATCTTTGCCTTTATCCTCTGCCTAATCGCCGTTGGGGCAAAACCTGGGGGCTTTCGCTAAGCTTCTTGACTGGGAAAACATCCTGATTACCTACATGTCAGTGCCGTTGTTTGTGATCTTATACATCTACTACAAGGTCAAGTACAAGACCAAGTTGATTCCGCTAGCAGAGGTCGACTTGGAGGCCTGCGACTAGAACGGAGTGGTAGCCCACTATTCTATCCTCCCTCAAAACAGGTCCGGTTACTTCGTCAAAATAACGAAGTAACCGGTTTTTACTTTTACAGCGGCGTTGGTTACCACTTCTTTACTTATCTTGCTTCTTCAGTAATTCGACAATTTGGCCAAGGTATTCTTCTTCCTTGGATTTGCCCTTCGACCGCTTCTTCTTCCTTCTTTGGCATTACCTTGTTGATCCCCTTGACCATCAAGAAGAAGACCACGAAGGCGATGATCAGAAGTTGATCACTTCTGTTTAAGCAAGGAACCGTAACGGAAGTGGCGAACCGATTGAAAAGACCAGGTTGGACAAGTCGATCTTCCCCAGGAAAATCCCGATCAACGGGTTAATCAATTGAAACCAACGACTTCACGATTGCCGTGAAGGCAGCCCCGATGATAACCCCAGCAACGGCCAGGTCCATCACGTTCTGCGGGCGATGAACCCTTAAACTCTTTTAACATACGTATCCCTCGTCATTCAGCTAAGGTGGTGCGCACCACCCAAGAATCTTTTTAATAAATATTGGGCTGGAAATCCCGTGACTTTTAGTCATGGGATGGATAGGCTTCTACTTACGTCCTTTAGGGCGTTTTTTATTTCATTGTACTTTTTGATTATTGATATATTGCTCAACGACCTCCCTTGCTCATATTCCCTAAAGTACCATGTAATAGCTAGGGGACCAGAGGTGGCCACCCCAATACTGCGACTGGCGGATTTCCGGGTGTCGCTTGAGGAAAATGAAGGCACTGCGTCCTTTGAGGGCTTTGATAGCGCTAGTTGGTGCTTTACTAGGTGGAAAACTAATCAACACATGGACGTGGTCAGGCATTACTTCATGTGCTCAATCACGATTTCGTTATCTCCGCCGCAACCGTTGTAAGGATTTCTTTCATTTCATTCACTAACGCTTCACTAGTAAAAGTTGATTACGATACTTGGTTACCCAAATCAAAATGGTAGTGAAAAGTTATAAATATAACGCCGTGTATAAATGGCATTTTCGATTTTGTCCTTCGACATGATTGCCACGCTCCTTAATTATTATTGTCATTGACATGTGGTATAATAACACATATCAGTGAAGGAGGTGAAAATAAATGAAGTCAATGGCGCAGATGAAATATCATTACGGACCTGGGCAGTGGATTTATCCAAGCGACAGGCAAAAGAAAATTATCAAGATCAATGGTGATGCTAGTCGATTCATCTATAACGAAATGGTCGCTATTAACATGAACTTTGGCGGCTAAAACAGGTTAAACTCCCGATTGATACCATTCAGAACCGGATTGAGCAACTGGAGCTTCGCCAGCGCTAAACAAATGTCTAATCATTTCCAGTTCTTAGAAGTGCCTAAATTAGGTCGGCTCCGTGTTAAAGGTTCCCATCAACGAGTCTTAGCTCACCAGTGCTGAAACCCGTATTGGAACGGTAACCATAAAGGACGCTAGCGGTCGTTTCTTTCTCTCAATGCATTAGCGTCGGATACTCCCTTTGTCAATTGGCCGCAAAATACAGGCAAGCAGATTGGGATTGATCTTAATACTGAAAACTTCTTAACTACTAGTAATGGCGATACTGTGGCTAATCCACTATTACCGCATAATTAGGGTCGCTGAGCCAAAAGCACAGCGCATCTTATCGCGACGGGCT
>VOFH01001389.1_pt1 | contig 41634 bp, 48 predicted proteins | sample 5384091 | NCBI WGS metagenome assembly VOFH01 (sample SAMN12384727, study PRJNA508395) | human gut metagenome | isolation source: healthy gut G | host: Homo sapiens
GAAACTATGAAACTATATCAATATATACTAAGTGGAGCTATGAGTATGGGATTGTTATTCTCTTCTTATGTAGTGACTGGCTAGATGTCACCCGGTAGATACCCGTACTACTGAAAACTTTTATACGACCCCGTCGCAAATGGAGCAAGCGTTGATAGGAGTATATAACGGACTGCTTCCGTTGTCGACTTATGCTTTACTTATGTCAGAGGTTCGTTCGGATAATACATGGTGCGGAGAACTGAGTACGGCACAGCGTGACTATATGGACATCAGTTCTTTTAACCCTAATATATCGACCATTGCAACAGTTCGGGATGCATGGAATGACTTGTTTGAGATTGTTTCGCGTGCCAATTTGTTTTTGTCCAAGGTAGATGGGGTGAATTATACTATTGAAGGAATAAAGGAACAACAAATAGGAGAAGCGCGTTTTTGAGAGCATTAGCTTATTTTGATTTGGTTCGTTATTACGGGCGTGTTCCTTTGACGCTTGTTCCTCAGACTATTTCAGAAGCAATGTCGACTCCGGCAGTCGGAGGCTGTAGAAATTTATGAGAAGGTTATTATTCTGATTTGGAATATGCTGTCGGAAGCCTGACGGAGGAACCGAAGGATTATCTAGGAAGGAAATCCGCCAGTGGCCGTGCAACATTGACTGCAGCAAAGGCATTGTTAGGAAGAGTTTATCTGACAATGGCAGGATTTCCTCTGTATGATGAAACTAAAAGGAACTCGCTAGGGGAGCTTCTTGGAAGAAGTAATTGATTATGCGGATGCAACTGGTAAATTTTGGGCTAAAAATGCAAGTGAATGGCAAAGAATGTGGATAAATGAGAATGATAATAAATATCACATCTTTGAAATTCAATATATAGTCATAAAGATTATGGTAATCCGATGGTATTTCACTCCGTGCCTCGTTTACCTTCGAAATATGTTACTCTTGAAATGTCCGGTAATAGTATTGCTTGTGCGAAGGGGCTTGATAATTTATTGAAGAGGAACAAGATGAAGAAGGACATTTTCTTGATGTACGGTGTCTGGCTACTATTGATACGACCAAGTTTGTGAATGATGACAATCCTAATAGTGTGACGAAATATGCAGGTGAGGATTTCTTTATCAAATTCCTGGAACATAAAATGAAAAAAGAAGCATTGGGGGTATGATGATATTAATGGGCGCATATAACAAAGACAATTTCCAAAATGAACGTAAAGGATAAAACATTACTATACAATATCGTCCGGATGGTAATGATTTTGTTTGTGTGAACAGCAAGAATCGCTATTCGTGCATTGCACGGAGGTATTACAGACTTTAGGATTGAAACGAAAGTGACCGACCTGTGTTTGCTGCTTATAAGCCGAAGGCGTAGTAAGCATATCTGTTTTTCGCTTGCAATGTGGTAATCAAAGTATAGCCCTTGATTCTTTAAAATTTTGTGAGGCCAGATATAGGGCGGGAAAGGCGTACTTATCGTCTGATAGATCCTTTGTTGAACAGGTGAATTAAATATCTCGTACCTTCCTGACACAGAAGGAGAGGAATAAGCAGGTTTGGCACGAAGATATGCCGGAGGGTGCTCTTTACATTGCTATATTTCAGAGATTAGGAGCGAAGAATTTAAGCCGCAATGGTGATATGGGTGCTGATCGTGCTGATAGTTTTGATGCTCCCAACTTCCGAAAGAACAGAAACATTATAAATTGAGTTTGGATGGAACGACTGCTTATATTGTTGTGGAAGATCAGGGACGGTTTCAGCTCTTGTTGAAGGAACTTCCCTATACGATAAGTCTGAAAAGTGGCGTTCGGAGATAGAGTCATTCTTCAGATTTCTACTCGGATCCCTATTTTAATCCATTGGGAGGGGCTTTGCGGCTGCCGCTGATGGAATAGGGATGGCAAAATATGGCTTCACGGCGCTATTATGGCGTTCGCAATTAAATGGCGGCTGGCGTGCTGCTTATATCGGTGATTTTATTGGCTGGCATGATAGGGCTCGTACGCATTTTCGATTCATTATGCAGCAGTCAGGTTACGGATGTCCCTGCGACAATACCTCATCCTACACAGGATACTGCTTTACATTTGGCACGTTCAGTGATAAAAATGGGTACCCCGCATTACAGTAACAGGTATATTTGCCGTACTCCTTACCGAGGATCAAATGCATCATTATGATATGAATCTTTATACATTGATGAGTTGCTCTGGCATTTCAACTGGACCGGCGATTTGGACTAATGTACGTAAAATATGAAGCTTGTGTATTGACTAGTCATCTGGCATGGGAGAAAAATTGAATTATGACCCTTGATACGGGCGGCGTATGATGCTTATTGCTGTATTTAGACCCAGTGATGCAATTTTATTATAACAGTGGAGCTGTAACTCATTCGTCAGCGTATAACTATCGTGCTAATAAATTGGCCGCCATGCTGGCTGAAAAAGATAGGGAAATGCTACTCCCTGCGGAAAGGAGGATAAGATATTGAAAGCGATGAATTGAAAGGCTTTGGATAAAAAGATAAAGGGCATTGGGCCGAGTTTCAAGATTTCATAGGGCATAGCGTTTACATGAAAGCTGGCCTGTGACTATCTATCACGCGATAGGATAGTGAAACAGCCGATCCTTTTCCAGGCTTATCAGGCAAATCTGGATACTCTATCTCCGCATATCTCCAGTATTTTGCAGATGGGTTGATCGATGAAAACATTATCTACGAACTGGATGCCTATGTGTGGAGTGTGAATAATGGCGTTTGCCGAGGTGGGGATGCATACTGCGCTTGCTTTTTTCTTTCAGGCAGGGCGTGAGACGATGGTTTTAATTTGTTGAAAGGTTCTATTCTGGATGGGATGCCTTGGGAAAAGTCCTGGCAATTTCGGACAAACCGATTTGTATGATGCTGTTCATGGGAAACTTACCGTGATTTTGCAGACAAATAGGTATAACATCCCGCACTTTGATACAGGGCTTGTATGGCGTTTTCGCCGGATGCTCCTGAATGGAAAATTGTTGATCCGCCTGGGATTTCCTATGGCGTAGATAAGGCGTCTATGTCAATGGCTGATTTAGCTTATGAATTTCTTGCATGCCAGGAGTGATATGGATATTTATAATGTGACACAACGTTTCAAGAACCATTGGCCCCACATGACGTTGCAAGTGAATGCAGTGAAGGATGAATCCGTTTGGTAAGGTGAATGGAAAAGCTGTGAAATGGAAGACGGAAGAAGCTGCGAATGGGTATCCTCTGATTGTTGTTTCTATGTAGAGCTGTCACCAAAACTGAAAATCGAGATTCAATGGGAAGGTAATGTCTTACAACAGATTGCAAATGATAAATTGTTACTACGCTGGAAGGACAGGTAGACGAACGCTCCTCAAGGGTATTTCGTTTCTTAAAGTATATGACCCGCAAAATGTTCTGGTAACGAAGAAGGTAAAAGCAACCAAGCTTTCGTCGAAAGTGAATAAAAAGATAGAAAGGACATCATACTTTCTTTGTGTACACTCGTCAAGGGAATATGGAATGGTGGCAACCTGTCAATGTCTATAATAAATGTTCCTCAAGTCGTATCTGAAATGGATTTAGAAAATATTGAAACTGGTAAATGTCGTGTGGTAAACATGGATAAGCAGTTTAATTCTTCTGGCGGATATTTTTGAGTATTTATCTCCACGTTCTCATATACAACTTTGCAGTTACCGACTCAGGAATTGGAGAATGGTGCCATCCATTGCTGACTGCTGAAATTGATGATTCCGGCTTACGTAGTTTGGTGAAGGATAATATGTATAAAACTTCACTTGGTATTCCTTTCCGTGTAATGAAAAGAAGGTAACAATATCGCTTACACTTCTTTGTGGGATAATTATCCGGATATGGTGAAGGTTCCTCTCTGGAAAAGCTTCCCATGCTTATTTGTTGCTTGTAGGGAACACCAATCATATGCAGTGCCGGATAGCCAACGGAATTGTACGTGTATATTATACAGATGGAACTTCAGAGGTGCTGGAATTGGTAAACCCTGATAATTGGTGTCCGATTGAGCAGGACTTTTATCTGGATGATTTTGCTTTTGATGCTCCCAGACCTCGCCGTATCGGTTTCATTTTAAAACAGGAATCGTGAGTCGTGATTTGGGAAAGGCTTTGAAACTTCGCGGATCTGCCGACCGCAGATTTGAAGGTGGCGCCGGTGTCATGCTGGATATTCCGTTGGACAAGAATAAGACTCTGAAAAAAGAACTGACATTGGAAACCGTTGCTAATGATGTAGTGATTGGATTGATGAGCGTAACATTACAATAACAGTCTTTATTCCGAAAATATAACTTGTTAAATTATAGTATTATGAAAAGAAAAATGCCATTTATTGCTGCATTGTCTATCTTATGTTGGGGATGTAGCAGCTATGATTACTCCGGCGATGATATCGTCAGGGGTGAAACAACAATTTCGGGAACAATCACGGAGGTTGTGGAGAAGTCCCGGACTGTTGGTACTACGTGGACTGATGAAGGTGATCGTATAGGGGTAACTTGTGAAGATGATGTAAATATTTCCTATAAATATACAGGAAATTTATCTTCGTTTGCAGCATTTGACGAGAATCAGTCTATTTATTTCCTGGGAAAACAGGAACATGTATTGTCCGCCTATTATCCATTTACGGAGACTTCCGTTATGGTTGCCGATTGTATAACAGTGGAAACGACTTCGGATAAACAAACACAGGAAAAGCAAATGTCCATTGATTTTCTTTATGCGACTACGGAAGCCGGACGGAACAATCCGGATGTCAACTTTGCTTTTTCGCATCAGATGAGCAGGATTGATTTTTCTTTTTGAAGGAAAAGACGGTTTGACGTTGGATGACATAACTTATACGTTGATTGGCTTGAAACTTAAAGGAACTTTCAATACAATAGACGGCACGACCGCTGTTGTCGAAGATGCACCGGCTTTGGCGTTATCTCAGAAGGTTATGGCCGGTGAAAATATGCGGACTTCATTGATTGTATTTCCTCAAAAAGTTTCAGAGGTTACTTTTGAGATAGAAATGGGCGGGAAATCTTTTATCAAGAAGATTGTGAGATGGACCTGGTTCCCGGACACATACATCCGTACACTGTAATAATCAGTGAGGATGAAAACGATTTATGTAACTGTCGAATCTGGAGAAGTTCAGGGGATGGGTTGAAGGGAGATCGTCAGGAAATTAATACAAGTGACGGTAATACTATTACAGGAGTTGAACCAGGAGATGTACAATGGGATGGGGAAATATCAAACTATTGTGAGTCAGGGCAGGTCAATAAGTATGGAGTTATAAGGATAAATTAAACATTTAAAAGAAGCATAGCCATTAAGTGAGATATTAAAATTCATTTTTGTAATTTATGTATTGCCTTTGTTCTTTTCTGATGGTGGCATGTTCGCAGGATGAGGATGCCAAGCTGGCCGTCATTAGTAATTATATTAAAGATTGAGGTGGTTGATTCCAGTATTCAACAAAATGGCAATGTAAGTCGTGCTGTCACTGATGTGACTTACAAGACAACTTTTCGACGGGGATGCGATTGGTATTTTTGCGTAACAGTGATAAGGAAGTTTTCATTAAAAAATGTCCTCATGAGATGTATAATGATGGAATATGGGGGAATTGACGGAGGACGTCTTTCGTGTACGGAAGATTTGGAAAACCGTGACTTTTTTTGCGTATTATCCTTATAAGGAAAATATAACTATAGATATGACGAAGGAGGAGATCCCGTTTGAAACGATTGTGGGAACTGGACTGTTGGACACAGATCCTGAATACAAATAATGATGATTTAATGACAGGAGGCTTGAGGCAGACGAAGCACAATAACTTTATGTAATGAATCATCGGATGGCCTTGATGGTAGCCAGAACTGCCTTCTGTTACTTATAATTTCACCAATGAGGTTTCTCCCTGAACTGCCATCTTACAGTGTATCTTTTGAGAGAGGTGAAATTTTATTGCGGAGCAGTATCAGTCTCCTATTATGATAAGGAAACAACGACTTACCGTGTTTTTAAACTGACAAAAAAGTAGAGCAAATAGAGGAAAGTTTTCATCAGTTCAGTAGACAACGGGCTTAAAAAATACTCGATAGATGCGACAAAGTTGAAAGCCGGAGTATATATTTATTGTGAGATAGACGAGGACTGCAAAACTGTGATCATGAGTTGAAAGGGTGATCTGATATATTCTACTTGGCGTTGGCTCTGCTGAATGATAACGCTCCTGTTAAATGATGATCAGTAGAGTCATTTAAGTTGGCAACTGATGCCTTTCTGTGTTATATCCTTTACAGAAGATAATGAATTTACTTATTCTAGAACGTCAGGATGCATTATTGCGTGATCATCCGGCTGTACCCATGGATTGCCTTTGGGGCTGAAAGAGAATACTAAATATTGTTTTTTGGGAGAAAGAATGCAAAATAAGAGTTTGGTATCACAGAGTTTGCCGAAAGAAATTCTATATTGATTTAAGTCCGATGGGATGATGACTATGCTCAATGGGAACATTGAGTCGGCATGCTCGAGGGATCAGCGATTAGGTATAATCCACGGAAGTAATTAAAAAATATGCGGGAAGCAAAGAACAAGTCACTTTAGTGAATTCCTTGAATAACTATAATTTGCTGTTCCGGAGTATTTCCCTTTTCCGGTTGGTTTATTCTGTCGGTGATTTGAGGGCAATGGTAACTAATTGGGAAACGATGAATACGCAGTTGGGAAAAATAACAGGTAGTGACGGACTGAAAAATGACATGTATTATATTGGTCGTCTATGAGCGTAATAACATGCTATATTTGGAGTACAGTTGATAAGCAGTGGAAGTACTAAAGTTGATGCTGGATTTTGAACACGACAGACCTGGAGAAGCCCCGATATGTATTTGCTTTCTGATATTTATTGAGTGTAAGGAAACGTTGTTTTTGTAGAATAGGTTAGTTTTATAAAAAGCGTATGGCTTTTCACACGCCTTTCTTTTATTTGTTCAAGTCAGGAACCGATATATAAATCGACGAGTGGGCTGTTGTAACCTATGTTCTGATGTGTAGCGCGCTTAAACGATATAAATGTCGTCCATTAGAGGATGAAAAACGATAGTCGGTTTCAAAATCAGTAGTAAAGATTCTTAGCTCTGTATCATTTTCATCAACGAAGATAACTCTTCCCGCCAGTCTCCCCAAATATCGCCATAAAAACAGGCATTGTTTTTGGTTCCGCTGGCTGTTTTTGCTACCCCAATCGCTGCCATTGAACAAACGTCCGTCGGTATAGCTGTGAATAACGAGGTAATCCATTTGCCTGTTTAATGATCCACGCACCAGATTGTCATATTGTATGATGTATCACCACCTTTGGCTATAGGAAGCCCTTTTTACCTGTCAGTTCATTTCCTTTGCAGGAATACATGACACCGTCCGGTTCTGACGACCAACATTCACATCCGGGACCGTCCGGATCAACATTGCGACCATTAACGTCCTACGTCCTTGCTGTTTCCGAATATAATGTAATATCCTGCCCGTTTTGGCATCCTGGAATTTGTTGTTCCAATATTTCCATACCCTTGATACACATTGATACCCTTCCTGTGTAGGATCAAATTTGCCCCAAATGCATGGCATCACCATGTCTAATTTTTGTGCTATATAGCCCTTTACCGTTATGGTCTATGACACATGCCCCATATAAGACTTCGTCTTTTCCGTCATCATCTATATCTCCGACTGCTAAATTATGATTACCTTGCCCTATATAATCCGAATAGTTGTCAGCTGTATCAAATGCCATCGCTCTGTTATTTTGTTATCAGTAAAATCTAAAGCTACAATCTGGTAGTTCTTATAATATCCTCTGCACATGAGTAGGCTTGGAATTCCTTTTTGAGATCTGAAGTGTCCGACTCCCCATCAGAAAACGATCCATCCTGTTTGCCCAATTATCTCCCCAATATGTCACCCATTTATTTTTTCACCACGGCAGATATAGTCGGTTCAGGCTACTTCTTTCCGGTTCTGGCCTTCAATGATAGATAAAATTCCGGCCCTGTGATAATTCTGCCATAAGTGGCACTTTGGGGGAGCCCTGCTCATAGTCGGTTATTCCATCTGCTGACATCGCCTATTTCTTTCGTTCCGTCCTCGAAAACGGTAGCCCGGAGGTGCGGACTGCGATCTCCGCCTCGCCATCTCCATTCAGGTCATATATACAAATGAAGGAGTATAATGAATACCTTTGCCGATATTAGAGCCTAAATCGATACGCTCAGCAAAAATGTCCCGGTTGTTAGCTTGTATGCTTCTAACAGGCAACTTCCGAGTAATTCCACCCCGTGCTACCATTGTCAAGAGGTGACACTTCACGTTTCAGAACCAATTCATAATCTCCGTCGCCGTCTAAATCGCCAATAGCTGCATCCAGCTTTTATATACTAAATCGGATATGGCAGATTAGTTATTGTTTTAATGGGACCGTCCGGTAAAAAGTTCTGCCAGTTTCCGAGCAAAGTTGCTAAGGAACATAAAATATTATTGGTATTTGCTTGTCGAACTTCGTATTTGAGAATCTTATTAATGTTTGCTGTTAAATCTTTGTAATTAGGAACTATTGATAATCGGAGTTTTGTTTAGCTTTTGGAATTTATAGTTACCTTTCTTTGCGGTAGATATCAAAACCAATATCGTCCGGATCGGTGGAAAGCCATCTCCAAGCTGAGTAGTACGCCTTTTCTTTCTATTCTTTCTGTTTCTTTATTAGGAAAGATAGTGTTATAACTTGCCACCATAGCACGATTTCTTAGAAACTCAACAACTTGCATATTATTGTTATCACCATTATCAGACAATGGGAGGTGGTGTTGGATTTTGGACTGAATTATCACTACAAGCTGTGACAAAACTAAAAAATGTAAGCGCATAAAATAAGTTTTTTCATAATTATATTGTTATAAAAAGATTGAATATTTTCTTTCTACAAAGGAAGTGGATTGGGAGAGTATTCACCTGCAAATTTGTATATAAAGGATGCATTTTTATCCTTATATCAAACTATTGTTATTATGAACTATATGATTGTTAATGCTGGAATTTGTCTGATAATTGAAGTAGAAAAGACAAAATTCTATTCTTTACGTACGATATTACAGCTCCTATGGTATAAAAACAGTAGCTTTGCTGCTAGCATAATACTTAATATACAATGAAACGTATTAGCCTTCTTTCTTTTTTTTATAGGATGTTTCCTCTTTTCTTTTCGGCTACGAATTATTTGTGGCTACTAATGGAAGCGATTCAAACATTGGGACGATTGATAAGCCTTTTGCCACGTTGCAAAGCACAATCAAAAGTGATGGCAGGAGATACTGTATATATCCGGCAAGGTACATATCGAGTGACGGAAGCAGAGAGATCAGGCTAAACGCCTGTTGTGGTTGAAAATGCGTCCGGATACCTCAACAATATAAGTACATCCTCGTTGAAGACATAAAAAGGAAATGTCCGCAATTGTATCTTTATTGCTCCTTGGACACAGTTTTATGATTTGAAAGATCGCAAGGATATGCCAGTCTCGTATTCCAGCTATATTACAATGCGTAATATTCATCTGGATTGTGATTCCTTTTTGCTGTAGAGAAATCAAAACAATATAAATTATCCAATTTCTGTTTTGACAATTTGACTATTACGGCTAAAAAAAGATGTGAAGATAGATGAAAATATTATTGATGCATTGGTTATGAGAAAGGTTGAGATAAAATAAAGTGAATTAAAAAAGAATGGTAGAAAGACTGGAAAATCGTACATAGCCTGTAAAATCGTACAAAATAGGCGTGTGATGGGCTGTACGCACATAAATTTACATAAGAAAGTCGAATTTCCATATTCCTTTTCTTTAACTCTACCATGTAATGCGGTATCTTTGACATGTGCTTATTCAGTAAAATATTGAATCTAAAACTATAAAATACAATGAAATTCTGTAGAATTATTTTTTGTCTGTGGTTATTGGTCTGTTTCTTTCCAATAGGTATTCATGCAGATATACAACTTCCTTCTATATTATCAGATAATATGGTACTTCAGCAAAATGCGAAAAGTACGTTTTTGGGGAAAAGCACGTCCCGAGAAAAGATTTTGGTAAAGACTTCATGGGATCATAAGAAATACAAGGTGACTGCTTTAGCAAACGGTCATTGGGAACTGATGATACAAACACCGGCTGCTACTTCCGGACAATCTGTAATGTTGAAAGGTGATAATAAGATCCGGATCAATAATATATTAATAGGTGAAGTTTGGCTTTTGTACGGGACAGTCAAATATGGAATTTCCTGCAGCCCGTAATCCGCAAGTGAAATGGAAAACAGGAATGTTGAATGAAGCGGAAGAAATGAAAGATGCTGATTTTCCGGAAATCCGCCTGTTTCATGTAGAGCATCAACTGGCACCTGATGGTGAAAAAGAAGATTGCGTTGGAAAGTGGGTGGTTTGTAATCCGGAGAATCTGAAGGACTTTTCTGCTGTAGGATTTGTCTTTGGACGTAAATTGTATAAAGAATTGAGTACACCGGTTGGATTGATTCAGTCTACTTGGGAGGAACACATGCTGAATCCTGGACAAGTATGAAAGTGATGGAAAACAATCCGCTGTATGCTGATGTCTTAAAACAATATTCGAAGGAAAAGGTGAGTAGGGAAAAAAGATAAGTGTAAGGTTCCGGCTACTTTGTGGAATGGTATGATTGCTCCTATAGTAGGGTATACAGTGAAAGGAAATATCTGGTATCAGGGAGAATCCAACTCTGTTCGCTATGAGAAATATCAGGAAGTATTTACTAACTTGATAAATAGTTGGCGGAAAGAATGGAATCAGCCGGATATGCCTTTCTATTTTGTACAGATTGCACCACATTACAAACAACCGGCAGGTATTCGTGAAGCACAATTAAAAACATGGTTAAGTGGACTTGAAAACATTGGTATGGCAGTAGTGACGGATGCAGCCGATTCTACCGACATACATCCACGAAATAAAGTTGCACCGGGCGAACGGCTGGCAGCTTGGGCATTAGCAAAGCAATATGGTAAAAAGATTGTTTATTCAGGACCTCTCTACAAATCAATGAAAGTGAATGGGAGAGAAATTACATTAGATTTTGAATTTGCGGAAGGTGGCCTGCAGACACCCGGCAATGAACCGGTAAAAAGGATTTTTTATTGCCGGCAATGATGCGCGGTTTTATCCGGCTGATGCTGTGATTGATGGAAGTTCGATAACACTTTCTTCAACTTATGTCTCTGCACCTGTAGCTGTACGCTACGGTTATGGGACGTTCTTTAGAGTGAATCTGTTTAATAAAGCCGGACTTCCGGCAGTTCCTTTCCGTACGGATACTTTTGCTCCCGACACTTATTATCGTCTGTTTGCCGATTCGGAAATTCGTCGTTTCCGGAAGCGTGGCAACTGGATCATGGAAAACGCCTGTATTTTGGTTATGCGCAAGGAGTAGGTTGTTGTGCGATGTTACAAGTTTGGAAGAAAACAGGAGACCGTAGGTACTTTGATTATGTAGAGGCATGGGCTGATTCTTTGGTAGACGACAAAGGAGAGATTCATTTATATAAGAAAGAAACCTATAATCTGGATTATATAAATTCCGGAAAAGTTCTGTTTGATTTGTACAATGAAACCAAAAAGGAGAAATATAAATTGGCTATCGAAAATTTGATAGATCAGCTAAAAAAAACAACCTCGTACAACAGATGGAGGTTTCTGGCATAAGAAAATATACCCTAATCAGATGTGGTTGGATGGATTGTATATGGCTTCTCCTTTATGGCTCGATATGGAGCTGAATTTAATTGTCCGGAATGGATTGATGAGGCTGTTAAACAATTCACTCTATGCCATCAACATACTTATGACGCCAAGACCGGACTTTACTATCATGCATGGAATGAAGACCGGAGCCAGCGATGGGCTGATCCGGAGACTGGTCATTCTCCTAATTTCTGGGGACGTAGTATAGGTTGGTGGTTTATGGCTATGGTAGATGCTTTGGAATATATTCCCCAAGATCATTCAGGTTATGCTGATATGATTAAATGGACGAAAGAATTAGCAGAAACCCTTTCAAAATACCAAGATAAAAATGGCTTGTGGTATCAGGTAATTGACCAACCTTCACGTACCGGTAATTTTCCGGAAGCTTCTGTTACGACACAATGTATGTATGCCTATATGAAAGCTGTAAATAAAGGATATATTGATAGTAGATATCGTGCCATTGCAGAAAAAGCCTTTAAAGGTCTGTGCAATAAACTGCTAATCTCAAATCCGGACGGAACATTGACATTGACAAGATGTTGCCAAGTGGGTGGGTTAGGTGGTAAGCCTTACCGTGACGGCAGTTTCGAGTATTATATAGAGAGAAAATGAGAGATAATGATGCTAAAGCAACAGGACCTTTCATTATGGGATGTATTGAGTTGAATAAATAACAAGATTCTGGGATGAAAATATTTGCTATATATTGCAACACTTTTGTAAGGGTATTTGTGGATATTTCTATTCCTAAGAATATTATTAAGGGCACTCCTTAAAGGATGTACACTTTTAAATTTGATTTTATTTATTAATCAAATAAGTATTTTTAATTATAATTTTATAAGAATGAAAAAACACTGTATCTTTTCAGAGGAAAGGCATATCTATTGCCATGAAATGCTTTACAAGCATTTTCTATTTCTTCTTATTTTCGCTTTCATCGCTAGCGGCTTGTGTTGATAAAGAACCGGTAGATGAAGAAGATGTAGACCCTGCTATTAATCCCCTATTACTTTTGTGGAGGATGATGAAGAAGGTAATAATGAAGGCATTACAGGTCCGGCATTTCCTTCCTTTACCAGTAATAATGCACCAGCATTTCCTGGTGCAGTGGGATATGGAAGAAACGCTGATGGTGCCCGTGGAAGTAACACTAAATCTGTTTATGTTGTAACCAATCTGAATAATAGCGGTACAGGGTCACTAAGAGATGCCGTCAGCCAGTCAAACAGAATTATAGTATTTAACGTATCGGGTGTGATTGATTTAAACAAAGAAGTGCTCGTATTTAAGGACAACCAAACGGTTCTGTTCCAAACAGCTCCAGGTGATGGTATTGAACTTTATAATGGTAGGACTTCTTCTACCAATGCAGATAACCTGATTGTACGCTATATGCGTATGCGTGCCGGTCGGCAGGATAGTGGCAGTGACAATATAGATGCGGGAGGAGCGGCTTACGGTCACGACCAAATTTATGACCATTGTTCTTTTACATGGGGACAGATGAATGTTTTTCACTTAACAATGACAAACAGCCAGAGGGACTTTATAACATTACATTACAAAATTCAATACTAGGGCAAGGATGTCAGAATCACTCTTGTGGAGGATTAGTTCAAACGAGTGACGAAGAAGGAATTACTGTTTACCGAAATCTATTTATTGATAATAAGACTCGTAATTTTAAAGTAAAAGGACTGAATCAATTTGTTAATAATGTTCTCTACAATTGGGGAAATGGAGCAGCTTATAATATGGGTGGCGAATCTTCTGGGCACTCCAACACAGTCATTGAAAATAATTATTTTATCAAAGGACCAGCTTATACATGGGTGAATACGTCATATCCTATAGCAACTACAGATAAGAGTATGTTCGATGATGAAACGAAATATCATTATAATGGAATAAGTAGTGACAATAACAATTATTTGGCAGATACTTATCAACAAGTAAATCCGACTAAACCTTTCATTGGTGGTACCGGTGATGGCGATTTCGATACCTATTGTGTAGGCAACTATTACGATGATAATAAAGATGGCACATTAAATGGATTTGAAATCACGCAAGGCAATTGGCAAACTTATTGCAGTGCCACTCCTGTCTTTTTGAGTAAACCAGACAGCCAGCATCCGGAAATCACCATAAAAGTTAGTGCTACAGAAGCCTATCACTGGGTTGTTAAAAATGTTGGTCCGGTTTTACCCAATCGTGATTTGGTAGATCAATTCATGATTGATGAACTAACCACATTAGGGATTAAAGGAACGATTTTCCGTAACCAAAACCTAGAACGCCAATACCCTCTTGCCAAGACTTGGCAAAGCATCAATATTGGCACTCCTAGAGTAGATACGGACAGTGACGGTATGCCCGATGATTTTGAAGATAAATGGGGCTTAAATAAAAATGATCCGAATGATGCTGTAAGAACTGCAGCAAACGGATATACTAATATTGAAAACTATGCTCTTTCGCTTGAATTCCCAAATGAATATGAGAAAGCATGGCAAGAAGCATACGGAGAATAGTAACTTATCTAATAATTTATCAAACAATGAAAAACGCTACATTTTTACAAAAGATGTTGTGGCTGCTATGCCTTCCATTGATCTTGCTTTCGTGTGAGGATAAGATGGACGAGCACTATGAAGTGCCCGATTGGGTGGCAGACAACGCATGGGAGGTGTTAAGTTCCGGTGAACACGGTAACTATTCTATCTTCCTACGGGGACTGGAGATTTCCGGTTACAAACAAATGCTGGAAGGCAAAAGTATTCTGACTATCATGGCTCCTGGATGACACAGCCTTTCAGGCTTATCTGAACGAAAAAGGATATGCCAATATTGAAGTCGTGCCCATTAACGAAGTCAAAAAGCTCATTGGTTATCATGTACTTTATTACTCTTACACCAAAGAGAATCTAGTTAATTTCCGTCCTGTGGGAAGTACAGAAACGGAAGAAGAAAAAAAATGTTGATGCTGGATTATTCTACAAGCACCGCACCAGAAGTTCGGACACTCCGGAATTAGAAAACAGATCCGATGGTTCTTCCGTTATGGTGTATCATCTTGAACGTTATCTTCCGGTATTTTCTTACCGCTTTTTTCAGTCAAGAAAGCTGGATGCCAAAAGCAATTACGAAGCTTTCTACCCCAATTCCACTTGGACAGGAGACAATGGATTCAATGTTTCCAATGCATCTGTCAAAGAGTATGGCATTATAGCCAACAACGGTTACATTCATGCCATTGACCGTGTGCTTGAACCTTTGAAACTATCTATACCGAGATGAAAAAACGGGACGAATATTCTACATTTTTCAATCTATACGAGTCTTTTGGAGAATATGTTGCCGATGACAACCTGACCAAATCATATGCTGCAGCATACGGTGTGGACACTTTATACCAATATCAACACAATGGTCTGCCTAACATTGCTTGCGAATGGCCGGTTAGCTCCTCACTCGCTTTCACCTCTTTGACAGCTATGGGTTATACCATCTTTGCGCCGTCCAATACTGCAATCGACAGCTTCTTTGAGGAATTCTGGGCAAAAGGAGGATATACTTCCTTGGGCGAAGTTGATAAACTGGCTATGAATTCATTCCTGCGTCAGTTCATTGATGCCGGATTAGCAGTATTTCCCGGTGACATAGAAAAAGAGTATCAGTAGTACGAAAAGTGAGGATAAAATCGTGTCTGTGGAAGGTTCCGAAATCAATGTCAATCCGAATACGCTGAACGATAAAATTATGTGTGTCAACGGAGTATTATATGGTATGAACAAAATCAGCACACCGACTACTTTTGCTTCCGTACTTGGCACCATGTTCCAAAATAAAGAAGCACGTTCGTTCCTTTATGCAATGAACGGAACCTCTCTTCAACCATCTTTCGTTTCAAACAATGCAAAATACATTATGTTGATTCCGAAAGCAGCGCAATTTGAAGGTTCAGAGATTAGAACCTCTTATAGCACATCAACGTTGGAACAGAACACGGAAGATGGATGGGTGGAATTGAGCAATTCTTCCAAACAAGGTATTGTGAATATTCATTCGGCGAATATCCCGGAAACGCAATCGGCTTCTTTGCCGGACAATGGGATAAGGGTCATTACTACCCAGACAAGTTGGAACTTCTGGTTTGTCAAAGACGGAAAATCACTAGTAACGCCCGTTTCAATATGCAACTGAATCCAGAATTCCAAGGAACGGTATTTCTCTTCGTTCACGAAAGTTGGTGAAGGCTCTAACGGTACTTCTTATTGGTTTGACAATGAACAGCTCTTTAGCGCGGAAAATGGTGACTTGTCTCGTTCCATCGCTATTTGTGCCGACAAGCGCTATGTTTATTACAACTTTGCCCAATTGCTCAAGGAGGCGGGTATTACTGTCGGTGAGACTATGATGAATATCTTTGGCAAAGGACGCTTTGTCGCATTTATTCCGACGAATGAAGCCATACAGACAGCATTGTCAGAAGGAAAGATTCCGGCGCTACCAATGCCTCTTTCGATGAAGACGGCAAGCTGACCGGAGAGTTCGACACAGCGACGTTGAAGGATTATTTGAATTCTATTTTATCACCGGTGCCAAAAACACCATCGCGGCCTATCCTTATCCCGGTTCCAGTTTCAAAAGCGGAACATACAAGACTGAAAGTAGCGTAGCTCCCAACCTCATTTATACGGATAATGGAAGCACTCTGAACCTCGAATTGCAGGGACACGGCAAGTGCCAAGTGGTTTCAACTTATTCCAATTTCCCGTTTGCTTTTTGGAGACGGTTGTTTTCACTTGATTGATGGCGTCTTTTTTAAAATGAAAACATAAGTTATGAAATTATTAAAATACATACTAGTAGCATTAGTATTCGTTGTCACTACCGGAGAGGCTTTCGGGCAAGTCAAAGTCTTGTCCGGTAAAGTATCGGAAATGTTCGGATCGACAGCGGATCCTTTGATGGGAGTCAACATAAACGTCATGAACTCCCAGAACCGTTCTTTGGGTGGAACCGTTTCCAATGTAGATGGTATCTATAATCTGAAGATTCCTGCCGGGGAGAAAAACCTGACAATCGTATTCTCTTATATTGGAATGAAAACGAAGAGAATCAAGTATACGGGACAAGAAAAGTTGAACGTCACCTTGCAGGAGGATACGAGAACTATTGACCAAGTAGTCATTGAAGGAAAACGTATCGAACGCAATGAATTGGGTATTACCGCCAGAGAACAGACTTCCGCTACCCAGAAAGTACAGATGAGCGACTTGGTAGACATAGCTCCGATTACGACCATCGAAGATGCCTTGCAAGGGCAGTTGGGTGGTGTGGATGTTGTGTTGGGCGGTGGCGACCCGGGTGCACGTGCTAATATTCAGATTCGTGGTGCAAGTACGCTGAATGCCAATGCCGACCCGTTGATTGTAATCGATGGTGTGCCCTATCCGGCTAATATTAGTGACGATACCGACTTCTCTACGATCAGTAATGATGATTTGGGAGCATTACTTAACATATCTCCACAGGACATCGAATCCATTGAAGTTTTGAAAGATGCTGCTGCTACTGCCATCTGGGGTACTAAAGGCGGTAACGGTGTATTGATGATCAAAACCAAGCAAGGAGTAACAGGAAAGACCCGTTTCACGTTCTCTTCCAAATTCTCTGCCAAGTTTGAACCGAAGAGCATTCCGATGCTGGACGGTAACCAATATTCAGCCATGATTTCCGAAGCTCTGTGGAACAGTGCCAACTATATAGGTCTTAGTAATTCGCTAAATTATCTGAATATGCTTTATAACTCTCCGGAGATCGGTTATCAACCGGACTGGACTTATTTTGACGAATACAACCAAGATACCGATTGGTTGGCTGCGGTACGCAAGAATACACAGACATGGGATAATAACTTCTCCATGAGCGGGGGTGGTGAAAAAAAGCCACTTATCGTTTTTCTCTAGGCTACCTCAATGAAGGCGGTACGACGATCGGAACCGGATTCAGCCGTTTGAATTCTTTCTTTGAGTATCAACTATAAGTTCTCAAGAAGATTGAATTTCGGGGCACAGTTCAACTACTCTCAATCAAAAAGAGATGAAAACTATTACAACGTGCGCTCGGAAGCTTTCCGCAAAGCTCCAAACAAATCGCCTTATTACGTTGACGACACGACCGGAGAACTTACTTCACAGTATTTCAATCACAGTGAATATAGCAACTTGGATCTGGCATTCAAGGAGGACGGTAATGGTAGCAAATATTACAATCCGGTAGCGATGGCAAACGAGAGCGTCAAGAAAACGATCCAACGGGAGAGCAAGATGACTTTCCGTATCGAATATCAGATATTGAAAGGGTTGACTTATAAAGCCTATGCGAACTTGAATATCCGTAATACCAAAGGCCGTATGTTCTTGCCTCAGGTTGCTACCGGCCTTCCTTGGACAGACAGTTTTGCCAACCGTAGTACAGATACCTCTTCCGACCAGCTGACCATTGCTACGGAAAACCAGTTGATGTATCGCAACAGTTGGAAAGACAAACATTCATTGGTTGCCAACTTGTTGTTCCGTACGAATGAAACGACTAACTCCAGTTATGGCAGTCAAACTTCCGGTAATGCATCTTCCAGCCTGTCCGACCCTACTATCGGAAGCACGGTGCAAAAAGTAAGTTCCGGTGATTCTAAGGTGCGTAATATCAATGGCATTGGCGTTGTTAACTATACGCTGCTCAACCGTTATGTATTCAACGGAACCATTGGAGTAGAGAGTAACTCGGCAATGGGTAAGTCCGAACGTTTGGGGATTTTCCCTGCGGCAGGTTTTGCTTGGCATTTGGCTGACGAACCGTTCATGAATAACACAGACGAGTGGTTGGATGAATTCAAACTCCGTTTCAGTGTCGGTGAAAAAGGTAATGGCGCCGAAGGTACTTCCATCTATCTGGGTTCTTATGCATCCGGTGACAACTATATGAATATGAACTCCATCAAACCCAGTAGCATGCAGCTCAACAGGTTGAAATGGGAAACGACTACCGAATATAATACAGGAGTGGATATTTCTCTTTTCAAGAACAGAGTAAGTCTAACAGTGGATGTGTATCAGAAGTATACAAGAGATATGTTGCAACCAAAAATGAGCACGCCTACCAGCATTGGTTACGGTAGTGGATATAGGATGGCTTACTATAACTCAGGAAAGATGACTAATAAAGGTTGGGAGTTCCGTGCAAACATAATCGCTCTTAAACGTAAGGACTTTCAGTTGGGATTCAATTTCAACATCAACCAAAATACCAATAAGATTACAGAAATTCCGGTAAACTATACGGAAGAAAACTACACATTCGGTAACGGGAACTATGCTTTCGTTATGAAGTCGATCGTCCTTAGGCTCTTTTTACGGTTATCGCTACAAAGGTGTTTACCAGAATGCGGAAGCAACTCATGCACGTGATGCAGAGGGCAACATTATGAAAGACGTTAAAGGTAATCCTATTGTAATGATGAACGGTCATTATACTGTAGCTCCGGGTGATGCCATATATGAAGACATCAACCATGATGGTGTCATCAATCAGTATGATATTGTCTATTTGGGCAACTCACAGCCGAGATTTACCGGAGGATGCGGTTTTAACATTACTTACAAGCAATTCAAACTGGTTGCCAACTTCTATGGCCGTTACGGACAGAAAGTCATTAACATGACTCGTTTGAACAACGAATCTATGTACGGAATCAACAACCAAAGTACCGCTGTGCTCAGACGTTGGCGCAACGAAGGTGATATGACCGAAATCCCGCGCGCGCTTTTATGGGGAAGGTTACAACACTTTAGGTTCCGACCGTTTTGTGGAAGATGCTTCTTATCTTCGTTTGCAAACTTTATCATTGAGTTACCGTCTGCCTAAAAAGTATGCAGAGCTTGGGGAGTCAATAATATTGATTTCTATGTGACCGGCCGTAACCTCTTCACTTTTTACTAAATATACAGGACAGGATCCGGAAGTGAAGACGGAAAGAACATTGGCAAAGGATGAAGCGGTAACGCCGACCTCCATCCAGCTCACTTGTGGTTTTAATCTAAGTTTTTAAAAACGCTACGAACATGAAAAAAATATTTGTTATACTATTACTGACAGGAGGCTTGTTGACGAGCGGTTGCAGTGACTGGCTTGATGTACTGCCTAAAGACAAGCAGAGCACGGATATGTACTGGCAATCTGCTGAAGACGTGGAATCCATCCTTGCGCAAGGATACAGTTGTATGCGCAATTGTATTCCATATATGATTGACTGGGGAGAGTTGGGGGCGGATCGGTAATTGTTCCTTCCAGAGCTACCGAGAATGGTAGAGTCCAGAATTTTCAAGTACTTCCTAACAATTCAAAGAGTGGCATGGGGTACATTCTACCAAGCCATTGGCATGGCGAATGCTGTATTGAAATATGCGCCGGGTGTGATGGAGAAAGACGAAAGTTACCATGAATCCCAGATGAATTCACACTGTACGGAAGCCTATTTTATTCGTGGATTGATGTATCTGTATCTGGTACGTAATTATGGAGAAGTACCTTTGATCACCGAACCTTACGTGGATGATGAGATGCCGACCAATGTGGCCAAATCATCTGAACAGGAAATCTTGGAACAAATAAAGAGCGATATGCGTACAGCTCTGGATACCAATGCAGCCAAGGAATTTTTTGAAGATTCATGGGCAACTAAAGGACGTTCCACCAAATGGGCTTTGTATGCGTTGATGGCGGAAACCTGCTTATGGGCGGAAGATTATGACGAATGCGTCACTTACGCTGACTATCTAATTAATGCTACCTCCGGTAGGCGTCCGGTTTTCATGTCTGTCCCCAGCCAATGGTTCCAAATTTTTATCCGGGCAATAGCAATGAGTCCATTTTTGAATTGCAGTTCGATGGCGCTACTTATTACCAGACAAACAATTGTCCGACTAGTATTATGCCATACAGTACTTCCAGTACCAATAAAACTTATATGTATTCTGAAGCGATGACATTGCGTTTGTATGAGGAGAGTCTGAAAAGAGGCTGTCCGTACTTATTTCGGTTCATGTGCACCACGCGAAAATCTTCATACACCCAGCTATTATGACGATTATCCCGATAATGCCATTATTTGGAAATACTCAGGGATGGGTACAAATAGTCTGATAGCTATCCGTGGTGGAAATCAGATGGATGCCAATTATATCATTTACCGGATGGCAGATGTCATGTTGATGAAAGCCGAAGCATTGATTCGGAAAGGCGGTAGCGAGAATTGACGGAAGCCGTAGAGATAATGAACCAGATTCGCAAACGTTCCAACTTAGTTCCCTTGACCGTGGCTATGGAAGAAATTAGTGAACTGGATTTGTTGCAACTATTGCTGAACGAACGGGACATGGAGTTTGCCGCAGAAGGAAAACGATGGTATGATCTGCTTCGTCTGGGAAAGCAGCAAAATTTTAAGTATAAGGCTGAATTTAAGGAACTCGTGATGCAGAACAACAGCACCGCAGAGCCTAAATGGCTAAATTCCGCTTTGAATAACAGCGATGCCTGGTATCTGCCTCTTCCCGAAAGTGATGTGAACACCAACCGATTATTGAACAGAACCCTTATTATGATAAATAATCAAACCATGAATAAAATGAAAAAGATAGGAAGGATTTATTGATGCTGCTCATTATCTTATGCACGGCCTGCAATGATCCGTATGAAGGAGACACGTTCTCTGTTTATGATATACAGCCGGCTGCTACTTACTTGTCCAGCCGTTCCGGTGAATTTTCAGAATGGATTTCCATTATGAAATACGCTGACCATACAATGCCGTCAATCAAGCGACTCAATATTTCACCCTTTTGTCCCCACGAACGAGGCGGTGCAACCATTCTATACGAAGAAGGGGATTACTTCTATTGAAGAATTGGGAGTGGAATATGCTCGTAACCTAGTTTCTTTTCATATTGTTCAAGATACAATCAGTCAGGAAAAATTTATCGAGCAAGAAGGCACGTTAAGTAAAAAACGGTTCCGATGACTTCCTTTCGGTGTCTTTCGGCAGTGCTGAAAATGGCGGCGGTGGTTTGCAATCAGTCTATCTGAATAAGGAAGCCCATGTCATAGAGTTTGCCAATTTGGTATCAAACGGCTACGTTTATGTGCTTGAAAACACGTTGACCCGTTGACCGAGAGTGTGTATCAACGTATCGCTGAAAATGGAGACTACACCATCCTGAAAGGTGCATTGGATGCTACCGGATGGGGAAAGGAAATCAATACCATCTACGACACCATAGAAAATCAGTCGGGAGGTACTACTCAGCAAAAGCGAAACTATACCTTCCTTGCCGTAACGGATGCAGTTTTTAGTGAAAACGGTATCAGTAGTTTGCAAGATTTAGTACGGAAATTGGAAGCAGGTTCTGACTATACTAATCCGGATAATGCTCTTTATCAGTACGTTGCCTATCATATTTTGCCGGGAAGCTATGATCTGAAGAAAATGAGGAGTTTTGATACAGCAGACGTAACTCTAAAATTTGGGATACTTCAAGTACCGGAAATATCGTCAAGGTAAGCAACAAGAATGATATTTTCTATCTCAACTATGCAGATGAGGAACATCGTGCCACGTTCCTCGAAGATTACAGTGACTTGCAGGCAAAGAACGGATACATTCATCAAGTCAGCACATGGTTGCCCATCGCCGAAGCTGAACCGGAAACTGTTTTGTTCGACTTGTGTAATTACTCCCTCATCGGTGAATGGATTGCAGCTGGTCATGGAGAAGAAGGTATCAAATTTCAGGCAGTAGGAGATGAAGAGAAAAAGTGTTCGGTGACAGAATTAAACTGTTATCAATATGAATTAGTAAATCCGGCAGGAGCGTATGACAGTTATTATAATGTTACTTATTTCCAGATAAGTTCAAAAATGATTGGAAAACAGCAAATAATGGTGATCTTCTAATGCTGAATATTAGTAACACTGGATGGGTTTCCATGCAAACTCATTCCATTATCCAAGGTAAATATAAAGTGACTCTGCAGTTTGGATATGCTACATCGCAACTATTCATTAAGCAACAAAGTAATAGCAATGGCGGACAAATGGATTTCAAGCTGATAAGCGGAACAGAAGAAGTTTTGTTGAACGAGCAAACTGAATATAAGCCTTATACAGAATTAGAAGGTTCAGCTCCTAAATTAGGACTCTATAAAAGCGTCATAAATAATGAAATAGAGTTTACAGATACTCAATCATATACTTTAAAAATAGTATTGAAAGATCCGGGAGCTAGCGCTAGTTCCAACTCTAAATATCGTATTTATCTGGATTATATCTTATTTGAACCTGTAATAGAAGAATAAAAGAACCATGAAAACGAAAAATACATACTATATGCTCTATCCTTTCTGACATTGATAGGCAGTAGTTGTTCCGACACATGGGACAACCATTACGCTCAAGAGCAGAGTGCAGTAAACAATGACCAAATTACGATTGTCAATAAACCGCTGACCGAGTATCTGGCAGAAGAATCTTCGTTGACCAATATGTATCAGTTGTTTAAGGAAACCGGTATGATTGACGAAATGCAGAAAAAGGAACAGATGTACACCATCTTAGCTACGGAAGCAGATCTGGCACCAACAAGAGCTGCAAGCAACGATGATGTATATACCGCTCAAACTTATATCTCCGATGCATCTATTTCTCCGTCTAAAATTACAGATGGCCAACGTCTTTTTGATGTGGAGGGCAAATTTTTGAATATCAAGAAAACGGAAGAAGAAACCGGGAACATCATCCAGTTCAATAATGCAACAGTAACTAAAATAGTGAAACTGACTAATGGTTATCTTTACATACTGGATCAGGCGATTGTATCTCCGCGAAGTATGTATGAGATTATTGAATCATTGGGAGACGATTATTCCATTTTCCGTCAGATGATCTTGTCGCGCAATCAACTGACATTCGACAAGAACGCCAGTGAAATTATTGGAGTGGACAACACGGGAAATACGGTTTACGACTCCGTATTTACTGTAAAAGCCCCTTATTTTGAGAATAAAGGCTTCGACATTATGTCGGAAAACGTGACTGCAACCATGCTGATTCCTTCCAACGAGGTAATCAATGATGCTTTGACTACCGCACGTCAGAAACTGACAGAATGGGGACTGGAACGCGAAGACAGTATCATTAGAAACTGGGTATTCCAAGCTGCGTTTTTCAACAAGAAGTACACTAAACTGGATTTTGAGGAGAACGAAGACCTCAAATCGGTGTTTTCCAAGCAGTGGCGTACCACCGTTCAGGAAGTAGATCTTGACCATCCGGTAAACATGAGTAACGGAACTGCATACTATGTGAAGAAGATGAAAATTCCTACCAATGTGTTGATTTATCGTCTGAAAGATCATTTTATTACTATGAAAAGATGACGGCATTAGAAAAAGAAACTTATTTCAAAACGACAAATCTGGCATATAAGGAAATTGGACATAGCGATGGTAAAAGTTATCATGACGGATGGCCTGCAATGGGATTTCCTAGAATCTATTATTACACTTTGGTGTATGATCTGGCAGATCCTGCAAACAAAACTTATACGCTTGAATTTACACCATTCAAGTATAAAGAAATGGGAACTACAGAGCATGAGGTTTCACCTTATAAGATTCCGGAAGGAACATATAAGATTTATTTCGGATTTGAACAGGACAAAAAGTGGTAAAGTTGGACAGGTGAAGATATTTGTCAATGACGTGGAGGTAGGAACCGCTTCAGAAAGTGCAAATAAAGGTACCAATTTCCATTTCGACCGTAATGGCGGTGGATATGCGGAAGGATATGATGCTAATGCTGCCAAAGCTGCCGGAGTTAGCAAATATAGTAACTATGATCGCGATGGTGGAGTCATGTCCAATGAGTTGGTCGTTACGGGAGAAGCCAAACCTATCACGATACGTTTTGAAGGTTCAGGTAATAGCTTGACAAAGGCTATCTTCTTCCACTGGTGTTTGAAACCTACAGAGGATTGTTATTAATCTTATGAAATAAAGACAAAATGAAAAAGATACAAATTTTATTTTTCACTTTTCTGCTTTGCCTTTTGCAGCCGATGTATGTGCGCAGAAACAGGACAAGGTAAGCGGAAAAATCCTATCTTCTCTCAATACCCGGTGAAGGGAGCGGTAGTGTCCGTTACAGGAAGTGAAGATGTGACCACAGATGAAAACGGAGTATTCCAAACTGAATGTAAGGATCTGAAGAAAGCGTGGATTTCTGTCTGGGCGGTAGGCTACTACACGGTTCGTCAGGCATTGGACGGACGGAAGGATATCAACATCATCCTGATTCCCGAATCTAAATATAAATATAATGAGACAACGGTTTTGCCTTTTCGGGTTGAAACGAATGAAGTCACTACTTCGGCAGAGAACATCACTAAAAAGGATTTCACGCCTGCCAGCATGAATATTGACCGTGCGTTAGCCGGTCAGATCGCCGGTTTACAGGTCACTCGCGGCAGTGGTATGCCGGGGGAAGGAAGCTATATGAATCTGCGCGGTGTGCGTTCATTTGTCGGTAACAACGCCCGCTAGTGATTATCAATGGCATTCCTTATATTCCTGACGTGCACAATTCGCAGATGATCAACGGATATAGTCGAAATATTTTCAAGCCTATAATATCAATGATATTCAGAACATCACTGTTTTAAAGGGTGCGGAAGCTGCTATCTATGGTTCGATGGGTGCCAATGGCGTTATTCTGATAGAAACCGACGGTGCTACTTCAGACAATATGAACACGGAAATCAGTTATTACGGACAGTTCGGAATGAGTTGGAATGATAAACGTATACCGCTTTTGTCTGGTATCGATTATAAGTCGTTCCTGTCTGACATGGGTATGAATTACTATGGAAATATGGAGAACTTTTTCAATAATTTCCCGTTCATGAATGATGCAGAAGGCAAAAACGGTTACCTTTACAACAACAATACCAACTGGCAGGATGAACTCTACCGGAATGGATTCGTCACAGACAATTTGTTCCGTATAGAAGGTGGTGACAATATTGCCAAGTACGACTTGTCATTGGGTTACGCCAACGAACAGGGGATACTGAAAAGTACGAAGCAAGACCGTTATCACACGCAATTAAACGGTAACTTCCTCGTAAGCAAGAACTTTGAAGTGTATGCCACTATCGGTCTGGCTTATATGAACGGTCATTTCCAAGAACAGGGAATGTCCCGGCATACCAACCCGATTTTGGCAGCCTATGCGCAATCACCTTTGCTTGCTCCTTACCAGAAAACGTCCAATGGTGACTTTACTCCTCTTTATTCATCTTATTATTATGGTATCTGTCAGGATTTGACTTTTTGCAGTCAGTAACCCTGTCGCCATCGTGAACGAAGTGGACGCTAACAACCGTCAATATGATGTCAATATCAAAGCCGGATTCAACTATCGGATTATTCCCGGACTGTCTGTCGACGGTGTATTTGGCATTTATTATAACTATAACAAAGAGCACATCTTCATGCCGGGTGTAAGCGATCCGGTTATTGTTCCCGCTATTGACACTTACGGTGAACAGAAGAACGTCGTGCGCGAAGGAGTGGCGGAAACGCAGAACTACTTCTATAACCTGAATGCCCGTTTCAACAAAGTGGTCAGTAACAGACACGTCCTTAACGCAATGGCGGGATGCCAAGTGCTGACTACGCAGAACGAACTTGATGGAGCTTTTGCCCGTAATACGACAAACGACTTTTATCAAGTATTAAATTCTGCCAATAAGGTGGGTTCTTATTTCGACGGTTATCTGGCAAAATGGAACTGGATGAACATCTTTGCCCATGCCGACTATACGTATAACAATCTTTTGAATGTTTCTGCAAATATGTCTGTCGACGGTTCTTCTGCCAATGGAAAATATACCAATCGTTTCCGTGTATATCCGTCTGCCGGATTGACATGGATGGCAAAGAATATGTCTTTCCTGATTGACAAGGATTGGGTTAACCGTCTGGATCTCCGTGCCGAATATAGTGTTACCGGCAACAGCCGTTTCTCTTCCAATTATGGCAGAAATTACTATAGCAGTTTGCCGTACATGGCAGTATCCGGCATTGTGCGGACACAAATCCCGAATACACACCTGAAACCGGAAGTGACCACACAGATGAACTTGAGCTTGGACGCCGCTTTCTTGAGAAACCGCATCAGTTTGGGAGTTGATTATTATCGGGGCAGAAGCAAGGATGTAATCATGAATGTCAACACTTCAGCCGTTTACGGTACTTCCGGCTATTATACCAACTGTGCAAAAATCGACAACAAAGGGGTAGAACTCTCCTTCCAGGCGTCTTTAATCCATCTGCGCGATTTCGAATGGATTGTGGGAGGAAATAGCGCGTTCACCGACAATAAGATCAAGTCTTTAGGCGGATATGACCAAAAGACATTGGAATATAGCGATGGCGCCACAGTGGTCAGTCGTGTAGGTGGAAGCCCGTACGAATTCTACGGATTACAGGCCGACGGAGTCTATGCCACTCAAGCCGAAGCTGACAAAGCCAATTTGGTCAACAGCAGTATGCAGGCATATCAAGCCGGTGACGTGCGTTTCATTGACCAGAATAACGACGGACGTATTGACATAAAAGACCGTATATCTTTGGGAAGCGCCGCTCCCGATTATTTCGGAGGCTTTTACACTAACTTCCGCTACCGGCATTTCGCACTGTCCGCAGAATTTGCATACTCTAAAGGAAACAAAGCATACAATGCCGTAAGACGTACTTTGGAATCGGCTTCTTCTTTTTCTAACCAGAGCGTTGCCGTCAGTAATCGTTGGAGCGTGGAAGGGCAGTGACTGATATGCCTCGTGCAACCTTCGGAGACGCTATCGGCAATAACAACTTCTCTTCACGTTGGATAGAGGATGCTTCTTATCTGCGTATAAAGAATATCACATTGAGCTACAACTTTGATAAACCGATATGGAACTTCTTCCGCTCCGGAACGATCTACGTAACCGGTGAAAACTTGCTGACAGCTACCAAATATTTAGGATTGGATCCTGAATTTGCTTATTCGTCTAGCGACAACGCAACACAAGGATTCGATTATGCGAAAGTAATGCAACCAAAATCCGTTAAACTGGGTATAAACTTGAAATTTAATTATGAAGATGAAAAAATAATACTGAATGTCGCATTGGTCTTTGCAGCTGCTGTAATGGGTAGCTGTGACAGCTTCTTTGAAGTAGATACGGATGACACGTTGGACGGCAGCGAATATATTTCTGAAGAGAGCGAAATGTATTCGGGGTATATGGGTATCATGGCAAAGATGCAGGCTGTCGGTGACAAGGCAATTTACTTGAATGAACTAAGGGGGGAACTGGTAGAACCCACCTCAACCGCTCCCACAGAATTGTATAGCTTGTACAATTATGATGATGATCTGGAAGGAAACTCGTATGCGAATCCTGCTGGATATTATGAGATAATCAATGCGTGCAACGACTATCTTCGGAAGTTACAGACATACAAGGAGAGCAATTCAATAGATATGACCCGCTATAAAGCTTTGGTCAGCAGTACGTTGCGTATAAAAGCATGGACTTTTATGACGATTGCCAAGATTTATGGTAAAGTCGTATGGGTGGACAAACCGATGGATTCATTAAGGGATCTTTCCAAATTCAAGACTTTGGAATTGGATGATGTCATGGCAGCCTGCAAAAATCTGCTGGACATTGGTTTTGATGATGTAGACGGAACATACGAGACTGCTTGGAAAGACTGGGTGGATCCGGATACAGAACTTGCAAACAGTGAATACCGTCGGTGGGATATGATGACGCCTCCTTACTATGCCGTATATGCGGAAATCTGCTTGTGGATGGGTAAATACCAGAAATGTATTGATCTGATACAAGGTGAAATGAATAGAAGATACCAACAGAGTCAGAACCAGTCTATCGCCTATCTGCGTAACGCCCAATTGCTGGGACAATGGGGAAAGTTCTTTAATTACGAGACTCCTTACGATTATGAGTCGGTATCTGCTGTTATGTACAACTATCAGAATAAGCAGACAAACAGTCTGTTAAAACATTTTGATTCCGATTACCCCAATAAGTTCTGGCTTGCTCCTGCTGAAAAAGCGATGGAACGCTTCTCGGATAAAGACTTCGACCCGATAGGTGCCAACGAAGAAGATTTCAGGAAAACCTATACTTTCAAGGAATACAATGGCAAGTGGGTTATCAGCAAATTCCGTCCGCCCTATAATCCGGTGCGTGTCGCTTATCGCGATGACGTGTTTGTCTATTTGTACCGTGGTGCAGAACTTTATCTCATGATGGCGGAAGCGTTCAACCAACTCGGCAAGAAGAATGCCGTTGATGCATTGATAAATACCGGTGTTGAAGGTTATGTGGATGAATTCGAGAGAAATGCGGATGGAGTTCTTTCCGGAACATGGAACGGCTTTTACTCCCCACTGGACCAGTTTGAAAACTGTATATAAACTGGCAAACGGAACGACGAGTATTACTAACCGTGCTTATGGAGATAACGGCTTGCGTGGAACTGCCAAAACCAATATGGGCTCTCGGTCATTCACCAATGATATCAAAAGCAATGATGAGGAACTGTTGAAGGAAATGATGCTGGAAATGGCTTGTGAAGGAAAGGTTTATCCAGCTATGATCCGTATGGCGAAACGTTATAATGACAACAGTATTATGGCAAAATATATTTGCGAGAAATATGAAGGCAAGGGGAATGTTGCCGCTATCCGTGAAAAGATCATGAATGGAGACTATTTCATCAAATGGAATTTAAAATAAAATTTCCTGAATAATCCACTGACATGGATTAAGTAAAATATGGGTGACGCGGGTTTTTGAATGAGAATCCGCGTCATTTGTTTCAAATATAAATACTTTTGTAAATAACAATAATAAAGAATCATGAAAACATTCGCAGTATCTATTGCAGTACTTTTTATTTGGACAGCTTGCGGAGATGGAAATCAGCCGATAATTGACCGCGAGGCATTAGTAGAAAGGAATAGTCCTGTTGTGACGGCATTCGATTCATTAGCTTCACTTTCTGTAGGAAATGGAGAGTTTGCTTATACGGTAGACATAACCGGATTACAGACGTTTCCGGACAATTATAAAAAAGGAGTTCCATTGGGAACGCAAAGCCAGTGGGGCTGGCATAGCTTCGCCAATCCGGACCGGCTTACTCCGGAAGAAACCCTGAAAGAATACGATTTTGGCAGGGGAAAGAAAGAACTTTACGCTACTCAATTCAAAGAAGAAGGCAGACAACAGGATGCCGCTAATTGGTTTCGTGTCAATCCGCATCGTCTTCATTTAGGAATTGTCGGTTTTGACGTGGAAGAAGGTACGGATATTGAACAGGTAACTGACGTTCATCAGAAACTTTGCTTGTGGGATGGAAAATCGAAAGCCGGTTTAAATTAAACGGTGAAGATTATCAAGTGGAGACAGTCTGCCATCCTTCTAATGATATGATTGCTGCAAATATTACTTCTAAGGCGCATACCGGGATTTGTTTTCGCTTTCCGTATCCTACGGGCGCTCATTGTGATGATGCGTGTAATTGGGAAGCCGTTGATAAACATACAACGACTATTGTTACTCAAAATGAATCTTCCGCAGTTTTGAAACACACTTTAGATAGCACAGAGTATTTCGTAACTTTGTATTGGGAAGGGAAGGCTACTTTCAATGAGAAAGCAAAACATTATTTTGTCCTGACTCCGATGGACGATCATTTAGCTTTTACATGTGCTTTTACTAGTACAGCTCCTTCAACGCAGCCTGTTACTGTAGCACAAACTCAAGAAGAAGCAAAAAACTATTGGAACTCGTTTTGGAAGGAAGGCGCAGCTGTTGACTTTTCGGCATGTACGGACCCACGGGCCAAAGAACTGGAACGACGTGTGGTACTTAGCCAATATTTGCTTGCTATTCAGAGCGCAGGTACTATTCCTCCGCAAGAGACGGGGCTTACCTATAATTCGTGGTTTGGCAAATTCCATCTTGAAATGATCTGGTGGCACGAAGCTCAATTTGCTCTTTGGAATCGTAGCAACTTACTTGACCGTACATTAGGTTGGTATGAAAAGGTTGAACCGATAGCGCGTCAAATAGCCCAAAGACAAGGGTTTGATGGCGTTCGCTGGATGAAAATGACCGACCCGTCAGGAACAGAAGCCCCTTCCAAAGTAGGAAGTTTTCTGATTTGGCAACAACCTCATTTAATTTATTTGGCAGAATTACTTTATCGTGCTGATCCGACTAAAGAAGTGTTGGAGAAATATAATCGTTTGGTACAGGAGACTGCAGAATTTATGTACTCTTTTGCTACATACGATGAACTGGAAGGACGTTACGTATTGAAAGGTGCCATTCCTGCACAAGAAACGTTGCGTGCTGCAGAAACAATTAATCCTCCTTTTGAACTTTCTTACTGGCATTTTGCCATGCAGACCGCTCAACAATGGCGTGAACGTATGGGACAGCAACGCAGTTTGGAATGGGATGAAATGATCGATAAACTTTCCCCTTTAGCATCTAATAATGAAGGACTTTATCTGGCTGCTGAAACAGCCATAGATACTTATAAAGATATTCGTTATACCTCAGACCACATGGCAGTATTAGGTGCAGTCGGTATTCTTCCGATGAATAAACTGATCCGGGAAGATTATATGAAAAACACCCTGCACTGGATTTGGGATAACTGGAACTGGGACAAGACCTGGGGCTGGGATTATCCGATGACAGCCATGAATGCCGCCCGTTTGGGTGAACCGGAAAAGGCCGTCGGAGCTTTACTGATGGATAAACGCACAAACACATACTTGCCGAATGGTCATAATTATCAGGACGGTCGTTTACGTATTTATTTACCGGGTAATGGCGGCTTGCTGACTGCTATTGCGATGATGTGTGCCGGTTGGGACGGATGTACGGAGACTAATCCGGGATTTCCGAAAGATGGAACTTGGAATGTCCGTTGGGAAGGATTGAAGCCATTACCATAATCAAACACAAAAATATGAGTTATTTTCATCTGAATTTTATTTTAAAAGGAAAGCTGACTGTTTGTTGCCTCTTGATGTTGCCGGCGATGCCATTAAATGCTCAAAGAGAGGCAAAGCAGATCGGTGACTTTAAAGAATCCATCTCCTTGAATGAACATCTGCGAGGTACAAAAAGGACGTTGCAATATCGTCCCGATGGTGATGAGTTTGTTTGTGTCAATGGTAAGAATCGGTATACCCGTGCTTTGTACGGTAGTCACAGTCCCTTTCGTGTAGAAACAAGTGACCGACCGGTTTTTGCTTTTTATAATAACGGACGCGGAGGAAATATAAGTTTCAAAGTCATTCTTCGTGACGGAACAGAATTGGCGCTTGACCGCACCGGGCATTGTGAATCCCGTTATTCGGCTGGAAAACGTACCTATTATTTGACAGACCCGTCTTGGGGAAAAGGAGAACTGCGTATTTCTGTATTGGCATTAGCCGATATGGATGGAGCTATTTGGCGTTTTTCTCCTTCTCGCTGAATATGCCTAAAGGAGCTATACTTCGTTGGCAACATGGGGGAGCTACCGGAAAACGTTTGAGTCGTAATGGAGATATAGGGTAGACCCGGCTGATTGCTTCGAACTTCCTGCCGAAGCGACTGACCTTGTCACTGGTGAACTTCCTTTGCAGAAAGAAGTATACTTGGTACGTGGGGAGGTTCCCGAAGGCTATAATGTCCGTAAACTTTATCAACAAGCGGAGGCAGCCTCTTTGGCGTTGGCTTCTCATTTGAAGATAGAAACGCCGGACCCTTATTTGAACACGTTGGGTGGTGCATTGGTCGCAGCTGCCGATGGAATTTGGGACGGACAGGTTTGGTTGCACGGTGCTATTGGCTGGCGTATGCCGTTAAGTGGGTGGAGGGCCGGATATACTGGTGATGCTTTAGGTTGGCATGACCGGGCACGGACTCATTTTGATGCTTATGCAGCTAGTCAGGTGACTGATGTCCCGAATACAATACCTCATCCGGCACAGGATTCTACAATGAATCTGGCGCGTTCGGAAAACGTTGGGGAACTCCTCAATATAGTAATGGGTATATTTGCCGGAATCCTGAACGTAACAACCAGATGCACCACTATGACATGAATCTTTGTTACATGGATGAATTGTTATGGCACTTCAACTGGACGGGAGATACTGCGTATGTCCGCAAAATGTGGCCTGTGATTACCCGCCATCTAGCTTGGGAAAAATTAAATTATGATCCGGACAATGATGGTTTATATGACGCATACGCCTGTATTTGGGCCAGTGACGCCCTTTATTACAATAGCGGAGCAGTCACCCATTCATCGGCTTATAACTACCGTGCCAATAAAATGGCAGCTTTTCTTGCTTCTTTGATAGGCGAAGACCCTTCACCTTATCAGAACGAAGCCGAGCAAATATTGAAAGCGATGAATAAGCGTCTTTGGATGCAGGGCAAAGGTTGTTGGGCGGAATATCAAGATTTTATGGGACATCGCCGGCTTCACGAAAGTCCGGGATTATGGACTATATACCATGCACTCGATAGCGACGTTGCCGATCCTTTCAAGCTTATCAGGCTACACGGTATGTTGATACGGAAATACCACATATCCCCGTGTATGCCGATGGACTGGAAGAGGGGTATGCAACGATTGCCACTACCAATTGGTTACCTTATTCCTGAGTATCAATAATGTGGCTTTCGCAGAGGTAATGCATACAGCTTTGGCCTATTTCCAGGCAGGACGTCCGGAGGAAGCATATCGATTGATGAAAAGTTCATTTCTGGATGGCATGTACTTAGGTAACAGTCCCGGCAATTTGGGGCAAGTCAGCTTTTATGATGCTGCCCGTGGAGAGTGTTATCGTGACTTTGGAGATCCGATAGGGGTAGCTTCCCGATTACTGGTACAAGGATTGTATGGCATTTTACCCGATGTATTGAACGGGAAGATGGTGATTCGTCCGGGATTTCCCGCAGAATGGTCAAAAGCTTCTATTTCTTTGCCTGACATAACCTATCACTTTGTCAGGGAGAATGATACGATATTTACCGGATAGAGCAACGTTTTAAGGCACCTTTGGCTTTGACATTACAAGTGAATGTCGGAAGAGAAAGGATTCATTCTGTGAAAGTAAATGGGAAAGAAGTTGACTGGAGCTTTGCGGAAGCTGCTTCCGGTTATCCGGTGGTTGTTATTCCTGCTTCTTCTGCCAAAAAATCAATTGTCGAAATTGTGTGGGAAGGAAACAGTCTGAATCCGGTTCTGCCTGAAATACAGGCGGAGGCTTTAGCGGAGATCCGTATTCCATCCATTTTAGGGGCGGTATTCGGTGAAATATATGATCCGCAGGGAGTGCTGATACAACCGAATGTTAGTGATACATCTATAAGAAGTAAGGTCAATGATCATTTGGGGCATCATACATTCTTTGTTCGCATGAAACAAGGACAGATGGAATGGTGGCAGCCTGTAAACATACAGATTACAAAATCGGAAAAACACCGGTCATTCTTCCTTTCTCACAGGTGAATATGTCAGAGTGCCGGGTGATGAATATGGATTCTTTGTTCAATGCGAATGTGACTGATATTTTCCGGAATGAGTATCTGACACCCCGTTCGCCTTATACCACTTTACAACTTCCTGTTCAGGGCATTGGCGAGTGGTGTCATCCGAAATTAACTGCTGATATTGATGATACAGGTTTGCGTGCCTTGGTACGTGATGAGATGCTGACTACCAAACTGGGTGTGCCATTCCGAACATTGGCTCAAGGAAGCAATATTGCTTTTTACTTCGTTGTGGGATAATTATCCCGACAGTTTGAGTATTCCGCTTTCCGGTCGGGCTTCTCATGCCTATTTAATGATGGCAGGCAGTACCAACCACATGCAGTGTCGCATTGCTAATGGTATTGTTCGTGTATACTATACAGATGGAACTTCTGATGTATTGGAATTAGTGAATCCGGATAACTGGTGTCCTATTGAGCAGGATTTCTATGTTGATGGTCAGGCATTCACCGTTGTTTCTCCCCGTCCTTATCGCATTCATTTTAAGACGGGTTTGGTTAGCAATGACTTGGGAAAGGACTTAGGCATAAAGGGTGTTTATGGACGTTCCATCGAGGAGGAGCAGGTATACTTTTGGACATGCCTCTGAATCCTTCCAAAGAGTTAAGTCATCTGACGTTGGAAACACTTTCAAACGATGTTGTTATCGGTCTGATGGGAGTTACATTGCAATAAAATAAAAATAACATATTAATAAAAGGATCAGAATTATGATGAGAAGAACTATTAATTTACTACTGATGTTGCTTTTTGTGGCAGAGGTAACATTTGCGAATACTGTTGATTTTGATAAAGCATTTAAAGAAAGCGCCCGTATCGAAAAACAGATTAAACGGACCTCTTTTTCCGAAACGAACATTTCTTATAACTGATTTTGGAGCAAAAACGGATGATGAGGCTAATCCTTGCCATGAGGCCATTAATCAGGCTATTCTACAGTGCAGTCTGTCAGGAGGTGGCACAGTAATTGTTCCTAAAGGTACTTTTTATACCGGACCTATTACTTTAAAGAGCAATGTGAATTTCCATCTCGAAAGGGAGCTGTTTTGAAATTCTCTACAGATCAAAGCCTTTATTTTCCTGCTGTTTTAACCCGTTGGGAAGGAATTGATTGCTATAATGCTCACCCTTGATTTATGCTTATGGTGAAAGTAATATTGCCATAACCGGAAAAGGTATTATCGATGGACAAGGTAGCATGGAAACTTGGTGGCCGATGTGTGGGGCCGTAAAGTATGGTTGGAAAGAAGGCATGGTGGCTCAACGCAATGGAGGTCGTGAACGTCTGTTGATGTATGGTGAAACATCGACTCCCTGTCTACAAGCGTCTGATGAAGCCGGAAGATGGTATGCGTCCGCAGCTATTGAACTTACATTCCTGCCACACCATCTTGATTGAAGGTGTTACTTTGTTAAATTCTCCGTTTTGGGTGATTCATCCTCTTTTCTGCGAGAGCTTGATTGTTAGCGGAGTAACTGTTTTCAATCGTGGACCTAACGGAGACGGATGTGATCCTGAATCTTGTAAGAATGTGTTGATTGAGAATTGTACATTTGATACGGGTGATGATTGTATTGCCATTAAATCAGGACGTAATGAAGACGGACGTAAATGGAATATTCCCAGTGAGAACATTATCGTACGTGGCTGCATGATGAGAAATGGACATGGAGGAGTAGTGATCGGCAGTGAGATTTCCGGTGGTTACCGTAACTTGTTTGTAGAAGACTGCCGGATGGATAGCCCGAATCTGGATCGTGTCATTCGTATTAAGACCAGTACTTGCCGCGGAGGACTTATAGAAAATGTATATGTACGCAATGTGACGGTAGGACAATGTCGTGAAGCTGTACTTCGCATCAATCTGCAATATGAGAATCGGGAGAAATGTAAGAGAGGGTTTGACCCGATTGTCCGTAATGTGCATTTGAAGAATGTAACTTGTGAGAAGAGTAAATTAGGTGTGCTTATTATCGGGTTGGAGGATGATAAACATGTATATAATATCAGTGTAGAGGATTCTCATTTTAATAATGTAGCCAAAGGAGCAAATGATATTAAAGGGGCGAAAGATGTTACTTTCAAAAACCTTTATATCAATGGTGAATTGGTGAAATAGGGCATAATTGTAATAGATAAAAATCCAGCTATGAATGAAGAAGAATGGAAGACTGTCTATGACGTACAAATTTATGTTACATCTTTATCAGCAATAAGTGATTGTAATTGGAATAAGTTAGAATTCTGGATAAATCTTCATCAGGATGGTTTTATCTATAAATTGAGGCATTATTATCCTATACTTTCAGAAGATGATATACATATCATTCTTTTGTTACGTATCGATTTTAGTAATGCGCAGATTTCAGAGTTGTTCCATATTCTAGGAAGTTCTTTTCGGATACGCCGTAGTAGATTGAAAAAAGAAAATGAATGTTTCTTGTGAATCTATTACCGATTTTATTAAATCATTACGTTTAGAATAATCTTTCTTTAAAAACATATTTAAATGCGTATACATTGGCTGTGTATACGCATTTGTATACGGTTGAAATTTGTATTCCAATTTATAAATGTCGTCCTTTGTTACAACAAGAACGATAAATTCTTATTCGTACTAATAATATGGAAAAATACAGCTCCTTATCTTATGTGATATAGATGGAATTGGAAGTGAATTATACAATTTTTACAAATATATGATATTGCTTTGAAAAAGATATTCAAAATTAGTAATCTCTAAAAGTAATTCTTATGAAAAAGTGGAATTTTGGCTTTGTTATGATTGGATTAGCCTTTCTAATCAGTATTTTAGTACTTAGTTGTCAGACGGATGAAACTGACGAATACTCTCAACAGGCAGTAGATGTGACTGCTGCTGATCTTTTTATTGCTTCGGAAGCTTATCAGAATTTGGAAAAGAAATAGGAAAGGACATGAGAAGAGAACGAAACGCAATCTCTAAATTGTCTAAAAAGACTTGGAACAATATCGTTTACTCGAAAAGGTATACTTAATGTTGAGACTCGTACAGAAGCAATTACTCAATTAAAGATTCTGACAGGATATGATTATCAAGCTAACCGTGATCGTATTTCTTCCTTGGTCAGGGACGTTTTTAAAGATGTAAATTTTACTAAATTAGAGTTGATGGGGCACGACAAAAAGTCGAATATTAAAAGTTGTGATTACACGAACAGATACCAATGCAGAATTACGTGAAAAATGCAAGAATGATTGTGATGAAACGACTAAAGAAGATATAATTGCATGTCATAACCATTTTAACGAGAATATTAAAGATTTACCTGCTAGTGAATTTCCAGATGGTGAAAGCTATAAATTCTGGGTAAAAAGTAAGAGATGCCTGTATATCGGCTGCACAAAGGGAGGAAGAAAATTGTAAAAAAATTGTGATAAAAGCTATCAGATGAGGAATAAATTTTAATTGTAAGAGTTAATATTTAATAGTCGTAATAATGAAAAAATATCTATTCATTTTTATTTTTCGTATCTATAGCCCAGCTATTTTACGGTCAAGGAAAATATACCATTCAGGGTGAATTACCCGACCATTCGTTAGATGATAGTTATTTGCGTTTTGACTAATAGTTCAGCTCTTAGTCAAGAAAAGAACGAATTAAACATTTATTTATTGATAGTATATTGGTGGTTGATGGGAAATTCCATTATGAAGGTGTACTTTCACAAAAGCCATTCTTAGCGTATCTTTCTAGTGCAAGGACAGGAAGAAATATGTTGGATTTGGGCCTGTATTTTATAGTTGAGCCTGGTAATATTCATATCCGCATCGCTAATTGGGCAGATGAGGGTGTGGTATCAGGTACTCCTATTAATGAAGATTACAGTACCTATATGATTGGCACAAAGAGAAGTATGGAAAATCAATTACTTTTTTTTTAGAAAAATATGCCCAATACCCGGATGTCGTACGATTCCACTTATCTTTTTATTGAACGGACGAAGAATGTCAAGGGATCCTAATTTTCCAAAATATCTACAGATTCTCGACCGAATGCCTAAAGCAGATCGGGATATTCTTTTGGCTTGGCTGGACTATACTATTAAAAAGTATGAATATGAAAAAAAAAACAAACCATTATTGGACAGTATACGTAACAATGCTCCTCGTTTCATCGAGACTATTCCGAGTAATTCATCATCAACAACGATGAAAAATAAGTAGAATTTTAGTCTTATTGTGATTTGTATGACGTGTTTTTTGATTATGAAATTGACAATCAGCAGGAGAATAAGTGCCCTATATGTTACTACCTTAAAAATAGTTTTATGAAAAAACAAAGCTTTCTTGAATATGGTTGTGTTAACCTTTTTAATAGCTATATCTATGCTTAGTTGTCAATCGAATGATGATTATTTGCAAATCGGAATAGGCAATTGTGAGAGTAGCAATGGTACGTGTCCTATAAATCAGATTTCATTAGGCTTTTTTTATACATCCATATTTAAGTTATAATCTAATATGAAAGTAAAAAGCAAATTCTTGTTCTATTTTTTGACAATGCTGGTAGAAATTCCGATTCTTTCTGCCCCAAAGCAAAAAAAGAACAAAAAAACAAAAAGGCGGAAGTTGTCGGAAAGATTATTACATCAAAAGTCTACAAGATAAATGTAGGTACTTGCATTCTTCCAATATAAAGATCCTATATTATTGAATGAGTCTGATTATTCAATAGAAATTAAAATGATTCAATTTTTTCTGATCTTTTATCTCGGTCAAGTTGATATACCATACAGGGAGAGGAGCAGAACTTTACTTTCAGGCTCCTTTGAAAAAATATACTGTGGATATAGATAAAAAGAAAAATGCTCACATCAAGTTTTCTGCAAATACAACAATAGGTAATTGCAACTTTTATATTAAGGTATATTCAATGGAAGTGCGAGCATTTATATCACCTTGCAGCAGGGGAAAAGTATCAATTTTTAGGAGAATTAAATATGCGAAGAGAAGAAACGAAGTCTCTGTAACACTTAAATTATTATCATGAGAAAATATCTATTCATATTAATGTTTGTATCTATAGCCCAACTATTTTACGGACAAGAGAAATACACGATTCAAGGTGAATTTGTGATAATTCGCTAGACGGAAAATATATAATACTGACAGATAAGTCTTTTCTTCCTGATGAGTACAAACGTAAATGGAAAAAGCATCTGACGATGAAGAAAGATATTGGTAACTGATAAAAAAAAATTCTATTATAAAAGGGTAACTACACGAAAACCTTTTTAGCGCAAATATATTACGATAGACCAACATTCAGTGGTCAGACAAGTGTGACTTCTTTGTAATAGAACCAGAATATCCAGATCCATATAACCAATTGGTATGAGGAAGGAAATGTATCAGGTACTCTATTAATAAAGACTATAATACTTGTGTCATTGAACGGAGAAATCTGGTAAATAGAATTTTTTAGAACTATCCGTTTAAAGGGGCAGACTTCGGAAGCTGAAGGAGCTTATTCTTTTGGTTCAGCATTTGAGGATTTTGAAAAAGGTGAATTGGCTCTTTGAGAAATATGCCAAATATCCGGATGTTATCGAGTAATGTTATCTCGTTATTTGGAAGTTAAGGACTTAAATAAAAGATTGGTGGATGCTAAATATTTACGTATTCTTGACTTAATGCCCAAAGTGATCGGGATATTTTGGATAGCGTGGCGAGGCATACAATGAAGAGAGAGGAGTATTAAAGGCAAAGAGAAGAGCGTTGACCGATAGTCTTAAGCGTAATGCCTCGTTTTATTGAAAGACGGGTAAATAATATGCTTGATATAACTGTAAATGATTTTGTAGAATTAAAGTGTAATTAATATGAAAGAGAAACTGTTTTTTCTCATTATATCTGGGTATTTTGCTCAATTGCTTTTGGGGCAAGAGAAACTTTCTACGATTCGGGGTGAATTTCCCTGGATAATACCTAGATGGTAAATATGTTATTAATAGATAAATCGTATCTTCTGAAGAAAGGGAAGGACAAAAACAAGCATACGACAACAGCATAAAAATAAAGGTGCATTGGCAAGGAATTTTTTTACGAAGGAACTGTCAAAACGAAAAGCCTTATTTTGCACAAATATCCTATGATGGTTCATCGTTCCATAAAGAGACTGATATTAATCTTTTTGTGGAACCTGGGAATATCTATATTCGTATGGTCGATTGGGATACTGACGCTAATGTATCGGGCACTTCCATCAATGAAGATTACAATACTACATTCTTGAGCGAGAAGCTCAATGGAGTGCTGTATATTGGAATAGAGATCGGAGAAAAGTGGCGGAAGATAGTACTAAAACAGAGAATAGTAACTTATTAGATACATCAGTAACTGAACAGCGTTCAGAAGGTCGGTTTACTTTTTTAAAAAATATGCAAAATATCCGAATGTCATCCGAGTCATGTTGGCTCGTGATTTAAGGACAAAATATCCGATTAGGGAGCCTGAAGCCAATATTTACGCATTATCGATTTAATGCCCCAGGCGGATGAGATGTTTTTTATCATGGTGGATTATATCAAAAGAACGAGAATTTAGAGAGAAAGAGCCGAATGATATTAGATAGTTTGATCGGTGATCCACCCTGTTTCATCGAGACTATTCCGAGTAGTTCATCATCAACAACTATAAAAAAATGAATAAAACTTTGGTCTTATTGTTATTCTTGATGATTTATGTTTCTTGGTAATCAAAAAAGGAAAGCATAGTATCTCTGTCTTCTCCTATACACACGATTTCGGGAATAATTAGTTCTGATATAATTTGTCGTGATAGCATTACAATCACCAATGTAGGCAATGCCAGATTGAGATAGGGAGACTCTGAAACCACGTGGATGCACAAGCATCGGTGAGAAGTATGAATTAAATCCTGACGAATCGTGCTCGCTTCATTTTTTTCTTTCAATCCGAAAGGAA
>VOFH01002339.1_pt1 | contig 41629 bp, 57 predicted proteins | sample 5384091 | NCBI WGS metagenome assembly VOFH01 (sample SAMN12384727, study PRJNA508395) | human gut metagenome | isolation source: healthy gut G | host: Homo sapiens
CGGCGTTTGTCAATAATGGCCAAAGGCGCGTTCATCCGCTCGGCAAAATTTTCTCGCACGGGTAACGGATCCCAAATCAGGCGAGACGATAACAACGTCGCTTTGATCTTTAAAGCGCTCTTCAAAATAAGGAGCCAGAATCGGCACGCCGAGCAGATGATCCACCGGGATGTTAAAAAGCCCTGAATCTGCGCCGCATGCAGATCCATCGTCAATACGCGGTCAGCACCGGCGGTGGTAATCAGGTCCGCCACCAGCTTTGCAGAAATCGGATCGCGGGCTTTTGCCTTGCGATCCTGCCGCGCGTACCCCAGATACGGGATAACGGCGGTAATCCGGCCGGCGGAGGCACGCTTAAAAGCGTCAATCATAATCAGCAGCTCCATCAAGCTGTCGTTGACCGGCGTGCTGATCGACTGCACTACAAATACGTCGGAACCGCGAACCGACTCGTGGATGGAAACGGAGATCTCACCGTCAAAAAATGGGAAACATCGCACTTTGGCCCATGGGGCAGGCCCAGCACCTTGGCGATATGCTCAGCCACCGCAGGATTGGCGTTGGCGGAGAAAATTTTGATATCCTTGCCGTGAAGATTCATTTTTTTTACTCCCTTTTCATGTTGTCCTGTCTTGCGTTCTATACTCCACCGTCCTCAGACGGCAAAATACTATTTTTTCCGCGGGCCCAGCCGCAGGCGGCGGGCCCTGGCCCATCGGGTTTCACCACCTGCCGCGCCCGGGCAATAGCCAGCGCGTCATCCGGCACCGGGTCGGTGATGGTGGAACCGGCAGCGATATAACTGCCGGCGCCGATTTCCACCGGCGCAATCAGATTGCTGTTGCAGCCGATAAAGCAGTCGTCCCCGATTACGGTGCGGTATTTTGCGTGACCGTCAAAATTCACAGTCACGGTTCCGCAGCCGAAATTGACATTTTTGCCCACGTCGCTATCCCCCACATAGGTCAAATGAGCGACAGCGGTATTTTCGTCGATCACCGAATTTTTGACTTCGACAAAATTGCCGATCTTGACCCCAGCCTTTAGATGGCTGTTAGGCCTTACATGGGTAAAAGGACCAATCTTGATATTCTCCTCTAAACGGGACTGTTCGATCTGGCATGCGTTAATGCGGCATCCGTCGCCCACCGTGCTGTCCTCAATTACCGTATTCGGGCCGATGACACAGTTTTTTCCGATAACAGTACGGCCTTTTAAAATCGTGCCAGGCAGAATGGTTGTATCCTGCCCGATCACAACGCCCGGAGCAATCACAACGCCGTCGGCACAGACAATCTCTACTCCCGAATCCATATGGCGCTCCAGCTCGGCCTGCCGGGCTATTTCATTCAGCCGCAGAAGCCCCTTGCGGTCATTGGCCCCCATAGCTACCCGGCTGTCTACCGCCTGATAGCCGCAGACCCGTCTGCCCAGCGCCGCCGCAATCCCAATAACGTCGGTCAGGTAATATTCGCCCTGCGCGTTGTCCGCACGCAATCGATCCAGCGCGTCCAGCAGAAAATCCACCGAAAACCAGTAGGTCCCGGCGTTAATCTCCCGGATTTGCAGCGTTTTTTTCATCTGCGTCCGCCTGTTCGACAATGCCGGACACATCGCCCTTTTCGTTCCGGACAATACGCCCGTAGCCTGCAGGGTCAGGAAGCGAAGCGGTGACCAGCGTGACGGCCGCACCTTCTTTTTATGCAAAAGATAAGCTTTTTGGAGGGTATCTGCATCCATAAGAGGCGTGTCCCCGTACAGCACTGCACAGTCGCCACCGCGATGCTCCTGCAAAAAAGCTTTTGCCTGCATGACCGCATGACCGGTGCCCAGCCGCTCTTTCTGTTCCACCCAGGAAAACCGTGGAACCGCTGCATGCACCTGATCCGCGCCAGTACCCAGCACGGCGCAGACGTCCCGGACGCCACACTCCTCCAACACACCGGCAATCCAGCAGATCATTGGGCGAAACAGCACTTCGCACAATACTTTCGGGCGGGACGAGCGCATCCGTTTTCCATCGCCTGCTGCCAGGACAATGGCACATACCTTCTCCATATTTCCCACCTGCCTCATTTGATATGGATTCTTATTTCATGAATACGCACTCTACATCTATTATATTATTGCAATTTTTTACGTATTTTCAAGTAAAACAGCCTAACTTTTCGTCGAATGCTATCAATTTCGTATAAATGTAAAAAAAATGTGAAATGTATAGAAAATCCTAGAATTCTTTTGCTATAATAACTCTGTGCCTAAAGCTCATTCGAAATGGGCTTTAGGGTTGCGCGGATTATCTATGGGGGAACAGCCACCGCGCAATAAGACGTAAATTAAAATAGGAGGTTGATTCCCTTGAGCAAAAAAGTATGTTTACCTGTTCAAAGAAGGAAACGGCTCTATGAGAGAGCTGCTCGGCGGAAAAGGGGCAAATCTGGCGGAAATGACCAACCTGGGCCTTCCGGTTCCGCAGGGCTTTACGATCACTACCGAAGCCTGTACTCAGTACTATGAAGACGGCCGTAAGATCAACGACGATATCCAAGCACAGATCATGGAATACGTCGGCAAAATGGAAGAGATCACCGGTAAAAAATTCGGCGATCTGGAGAATCCTCTGCTGGTTTCGGTCCGTTCCGGCGCCCGTGCTTCGATGCCCGGTATGATGGACACCATCCTCAACCTGGGCCTCAACGAGGAAGTCGTTGAGGTCATGGCGAAAAAGTCCGGCAATCCCAGATGGGCTTACGACTGCTACCGCCGCTTCATTCAGATGTACTCCGACGTGGTTATGGAAGTCGGCAAAAAATATTTTGAGCAGCTCATCGACGAGATGAAAGAGGAAAAAGGCGTGACCCAGGACGTGGAGCTGACCGCCGAAGACCTGAAAGAGCTGGCCAGCCAGTTCAAAGCGGAATACAAAGAGAAAATCGGCTCTGACTTCCCCACCGATCCCAAAGAGCAGCTGATGGGCGCGATCAAAGCGGTATTCCGCTCCTGGGATAACCCCAGAGCAAACGTATACCGCCGCGACAACGATATCCCGTATTCCTGGGGTACTGCTGTCAACGTACAGATGATGGCGTTCGGCAATATGGGCGATACCTCCGGTACCGGCGTAGCCTTCACCCGCAACCCTGCCACCGGTGAAAAAGAAGCTGTTTGGCGAGTTTTTGATGAACGCACAGGGCGAAGATGTCGTTGCCGGCGTTCGTACTCCTCAGCCCATTGCTCAGCTGGCCGAAGTAATGCCCGAGTGCTACAACCAGTTTGTTGAGATCTGCGATATTCTGGAGAAACATTATCATGATATGCAGGATATGGAGTTCACCATTGAGGACCGCCATCTGTATATGCTGCAGACCAGAAACGGCAAGCGCACCGCTACCGCGGCTTTGAAAATCGCCTGCGATCTGGTTGACGAGGGCATGATCGACGACAAACAGGCCGTTTTAATGATCGACCCCAGAACCCTGGACGCGCTGCTGCATCCGCAGTTTGACGCCGACGCGCTGAAAAAAGCAACTCCGTTGCCAAAGCACTGGCCGCTTCTCCTGGCGCTGCCTGCGGTAAGATCGTATTCACCGCAGAAGATGCCAAAGAATGGCTGCCAAAGGCGAAAAGGTCGTTCTGGTCCGCCTGGAAACCTCTCCGGAGGACATCGAGGGCATGAAAGCTTCTCAGGGTATCCTGACGGTTCGCGGCGGTATGACCTCTCACGCGGCTGTTGTTGCCCGCGGCATGGGCACCTGCTGCGTATCCGGCTGCTCTGAGATCAACATGGACGAGGAAAATAAGCAATTTGTTCTGGCCGGCAAGACCTTCCATGAGGGCGACTATATCTCCATCGACGGTTCCACCGGCAATATTTACGATGGGATCATCCCCACCGTGGACGCTTCTATCGGCGGCGAATTCGGCCGCGTAATGGAATGGGCTGACAAATACCGCAAGCTGCAGGTGCGCACCAACGCCGACACTCCTGTCGATGCGAAAAAGGCAAAGGAGCCTGGGCGCGCAGGGCATCGGCCTGTGCCGCACGGAGCACATGTTCTTCAACGACGGCAGAATTGCCGCGATCCGCGAGATGATCTGCTCTGACACGGTTGAGCAGAGAAAAGCCGCGCTGGCCAAACTCGAGCCGATGCAGCAGGGTGACTTTGAAGAGCTGTACGAAGCGATGGAAGGCTGCCCCGTAACGATCCGTTTCCTGATCCGCCTCTGCATGAGTTTGTCCCCACCGAAGAAAAAAAGATATCGAGGCACTGGCCAAGACTCAGGGCAAAAACCGTGGAAGAGATCAAAGCGATCATCGCTTCCCTGCATGAGTTCAACCCGATGATGGGTCACCGCGGCTGCCGCCTGGCCGTTTCTTATCCGGAAATTGCCGAGATGCAGACGGAAGCGGTCATTAAAGCGGCTTTGAACGTCCAGAAGAAACATCCTGACTGGAACATTGTTCCGGAAATTATGATTCCTCTGGTAGGCGAGGTCAAAGAGCTGGCTTATGTGAAGAAGATTGTCTGCAACACTGCTGACGCCATCATCAAGGAAGCCGGTTCTGACATGCATTACAAAGTCGGTACCATGATCGAGATTCCGAGAGCGGCCCTGACCGCTGACGAAATCGCCAAAGAGGCGGAGTTCTTCTCCTTTGGCACCAATGACCTGACTCAGATGACCTTCGGCTTCAGCCGTGACGATGCCGGTAAATTCCTGGGTGCGTACTATGACAAGAAAATCTACGAGAACGATCCTTTGCAAAACTGGATCAGGTCGGCGTAGGTAAGCTGGTCAAGATGGCTGCGGATCTGGGCAAACAAACCCGTCCCGACATCAAGCTTGGCATTTGTGGTGAGCATGGTGGTGACCCGTCCTCTGTTGAGTTCTGCCACAGAGTAGGCCTGACCTATGTTTCCTGCTCGCCTTTCCGTGTGCCGATCGCAAGGCTGGCGGCTGCTCAGGCGGCTTTGAAAGACTAAGCCTTTCCTTTGGGCATAAAAGAACTTCTCGACAGGTACACTGCTGTAGCGGTGTACCTGTTTTTTTATGCCCCCATTGCCCTGCCTTTTTGTCCGTGTTTTATGTGCATAAAATAAACGCAGGATCCGCCATTGATTGCATCGCCGGGCATTGCATCCTTCACAAGAACTTGTTGGTACCATTTGACATTTCACCCAAATCACATGAAAAAGGCCGTTTTCTTCTGATTTTTAATTGCCTTTTCGCCTGTGTCCATGCTATGATAAACTGGAAATTGGAATTCGAAAGGAAAGGTGTTTTTCTCATGATTCGTTCTATTTCCATCGGCTTTAACACCATGGACGTATATGATTTTATCAAGACCATGTATCCCGGCGGCAATCAGCTCAACACGGCTATTTACGCTAAGTGGGCGGGGCGGACGCCGCTTACTTGGGCTATTTTTCCGATGATGTGCGCGGCCGGCATCTGAAATGGGTGTTGGAGAAAACGGCGTCGACCTCACCCGCTGCAAAATGCTCCATGGCCAGTGCAGCTATGCCATGACTACGCTGGTAGATGGAAACCGCACCTTCCATGGCACCCGCAAAGGCGTAAACGCCATGACCCCTATCCGCCTGGACAAAGAGGATCTGGCATATATCAAAGGTTTCGATTTGGCCATTTCCGACTGCTACCCAATCTGGATGTGACAGAAATCCAGAAAATCAATGATCTGGGTATCCCTTTCGCCTACGACTTTTCAGAGGAATTTACAGAAGACACCCTCAAAGAATACTGTCCGCATGTGGATTACTGCTTCCTCTCCTGCAGCCAACAGGGCAGCGAAGAACAGATCCAGGCGCTGCTGCGGCGGATTCATAGCTATGGCCCCAAAATTGTCGTGGGAACCCGCGGCGCCGAAGGGCAGATTGTTTTCGACGGCGAACAGTTTTATGTCGGCAAAGCGGCCCCTGCTACAGTGGTGGATACCATGGGCGCCGGGGATTCTTTTTTACCTGCTCTTTTTTCCGTAGCCTATACGGACTCTAAAAAACCGGCAGCGAACGCATCCGGGAGGCCATGGATTTCGCGGCCAAATTTGCAGCCAAAATCTGCGGTATCAACGGCTCTGTGGGGGACGGCCTGACCTACGAGGGCAACTTGGAAGATTTATACAGCGATGAGGATGGATATGCTTACAAGCCTTATGTAAAACCCTTTGGCGAAGTCCAATCCAAATAAAGCTGTTGCAGGTAGGGGACTTTTTGTTGTATCCAGGCCAGGCCATGTTAACATAGCTAATCCTTATTTTTGACAGGAGGTTCCACCATTATGAGCTTTCTCCTTCCCCATTTTACCCCTCCGGATTTCTCCCTGCCCCGGTTTTTCAGGCGCCGGACGCGGTGTTGGTTCCTTCGCCCAAAGACAAGGTTGCGCCGGAACAGTATCACGCAACCACCATATTCCCCGAATATTTTAAAATCGGCGGCCAATGGCTGCTGGCCAAAAAGCCGCATGGACTGTGTCGCAGTTTACGAAAACGGCGATATCAGCATTCGGGAGTTTCGGCGTTTAAAACGGGGGGATCTGGTGGTCGTTGGCCGGACAGAAGACGCTTCAGAGGGGATCTTTGTCTATCCGGACGGATTTTCTGCTGAGGAGGACGGCCCGGCGGAAACATTCTCTTTCCGGCAGGGACGCTCCCGCGAAACGGCCTACTCCCGGGATTACGATTCCCTGTATGATTTGCTGCGCCACGAAAAAGAACACGGCTATATCACCTGGGTATTAGGCCCCGCCTGTGCTTTTGACCATGATTCCCGGGCTGCTTTTTTCCAAGCTGGTGCAGAACGGTTATGTCAATGCCCTGCTGGCCGGAAACGCACTGGCCACCCATGACCTGGAGGCTGCTTACCGCAAAACCGCTCTCGGACAGGATATCTACACGCAAAAATCCCAGCCCAATGGCCACTACAATCATATCGACACCATAAACCGGGTACGGTTGACGGATCTATTCCCGCCTTTATCGAAAAGGAGGGCATTGGCGACGGCATCATTTATAGTTGCGTGAAAAAACAGGTTCCCTTTGTGCTGGTAGGCTCCATCCGGGACGACGGACCGCTCCCCGGAGGTATACGGCGATGTTTATGAGGGACAGAACGCCATGCGGGAATGCGTAAAAAAATCCACTACCGTCATCTGCATGGCCACAACGCTCCATTCCATTGCCACTGGCAACATGACGCCTTCTTATCATGTGCTGGCGGACGGCACCATCCGCCCTGTATACTTTTACAGTGTGGATATTTCGGAATTTTCGGTAAACAAGCTGCGCGACCGGGGCAGCCTGGGCGTAAAACCATTGTGACCAACGTACAGGATTTTGTCGTGAATATCAGCAAGGGGCTGGGATTGTAATCGTATGGATAGGCAGATTGATTTTCGCACGATCACACCTTGCGGCGAATGTTGCGTCAGCTGCTTGAAAAAAACAAGGCGGTTTTCGCCAGGGTTGCCTGGAAAGCGGCGGAAAATGTAAGGAATGGGAGCAGTCCGGCGGCTGCCCGATCTTTCTCTGCTGCTTCGAGCGCGGCGTTTCTTTTTGTGGGCTGTGTCCGGATTTTCCCTGCCAGGGGCTGCGGCAAAAAAGCTCCCTGAATCCTCACATCGTAGAGGATTTGACCTCCCTTGCCGAGCTTTATCACCGTCAAAGCTAAATGCGCCTAAAAAGGAAGGCGGGTCTGAGACAGGGAGGCACAAAGAAGGATTACAAAATACTGACCTATTCCAGCGGGCAGGAAACAAGAAAACTCTATGTGAGTGGGTTCCCCATTCGCATAGAGTTTTTGTTTGCCCCTTTTACAAGTTTTCTCCGCCCGCAGAATGCGGCTGCCACCGAAGGTGGCAATCTGGGGTTTGGAGGTATCCGATAGCAAGCATTTCGGAATGTCTGCATTTTCTTCCAATTTTTCTCGAAACAGATTTTGAAAAAGAAATTTCCTCTTGACATGAATACGAAATCAGATTATAATCCCTGTTGTGCTCGCGAGGTCGGATGATCTGGCAACGTATTTGTACAGCAAGGATAGGGGGAAGGCGTTATGCAAATTCATCATAGCCCTGAGTCACAGGAAATTACCCGGCTGTATCGAGAGTTTGAGGAGATCTACCATATCATGGCCTTGCGGTCTGGCTTCTCGGACAGCGCTTTCCTGATTTTTTACGCGATTGCGGAATTGGGCGAGGGGTGTCTTCAGAAGGATATCGCCGACCGGTATTTCATCAGCAGGCAGACGGTCAGTTCTTCCATTCGGGTTTTGGAGCGAAAAGGCTATCTTTTCTTAAAGCCGGGAAGACGCCGGGATATGCATATTTTTCTGACGGATTCTGGCAAAGAAATTTTGGAGAACCGCTTACACCCTTTTCTTGTCATGGAGGATGATGTTATAGCTTCTATGCCAACAGAAGAACGGCAGGCACTGATCCGCCTGTTGCAAAAGCACATCAATTTGTACCGTCAAAAAATTAAATACTTTATCATCGGAGGAGGAGCATCGCAATGCTCGGTTTGACCAGTAAGCCAAACCCACCGGAGAAGATGACGAGTGCGCTCGGTTATTGAAAGATAGCCGAGCGCATTTTACTTTAAAAAGGAGAAGAAATGAAAAATGCTTGCATCAATGATCGCAATTTCGAGATTCGCAGTCGCTGTGGCGGAGCCATTTATGTGATTTTGGGCCATCAGGAAAAATGCTATCCTGTTTCAAACCAAATAGAAATGGAAGAAGGAAGCACCAAAAATACTGTAAAAAAATTGTTTTCCTATTTGGTTTTTTAGGAGGATTTCCATGTTAAAACTGATTAAATTTCTGTCACCCTACAAAGGCCGGGTGACGGCCATGCTCATTTTACTCTTTCTGCAGGTGCTGGGAACCTTATATATCCCCACCCTGACAGCCGATATTGTCAACAACGGCATTGTAGACGGAGACCTGGACCATATCTGGAAAACTGGAGGCTTTATGTTAGCGGCGGCTGTTTTAATCGCCTCAGTTTCTCTGGCGGAAACCTATCTGTCTACTGCCATCTTTTCCAGGATGGGCCGGGACATCCGCAACGCATTGTTTGAAAAATCTCAGGCGCTCACCATCGACCAGTTCAATCAGTTTGGCCCAGCGTCCATGATCACCCGCAGCACAAACGATATTATGCAGATTCAGATAAATTTTATATGGCCGGGACAGAGATGATTCTCCCTGCCCCCATCATGACCATAGCAGGGCTCTTTTTAGCCTTTTCCAAAAGCCCTTCTCTGGCAATGACCATTGTTGTCGCCATGCTGGTCGTTTGTATCTTTTCTCTCTTCCTTACAAAAAGTGATGCCGCTGTTTTCCAAGCTGCAAACCCTGCTGGATAAGATCAACCGTACCCTGCGGGAAATGCTGACAGGCATCCGGGTGATCCGTGCTTTTAACCGTTCCAAATTTGAGCAGGAGCGCACCGATCAATCCTTTGTGGACTATGCACAGAGCGCTATCCGCATCAACAAGATTTTCGCCGTGATGATGCCGGTTATTATGATCATCATGAACATTTGCACTGTTCTCATCCTGGCAAGCGGCGGCCAGCAGGTTGCCGATGGCGCTATGGAAATTGGAGACATCATGGCGCTGACAGAGTATGCCGTCATGATTTTGATGTACCTCATTATGGGAATTATGGTCTTTATGATCTTCCCAAGAGCACAGTCCTGCGCCAACCGTGTCAACGAGGTGCTGGCTGTCAACACCGATACGGATGTGACACTGCGCAAGCCCCGCCAGCATCTTGCAAAGGCCAAGCTGGAATTTCGCAACGTTACCTTCCAATATAAAGGTGCGGAGGAACCGGTGCTGAACAATATCAGCTTTACGGCAGACATCGGCAAAACCACCGCCATCATCGGCGGTACTGGATCGGAAAATCCACCATCGCCAACCTGATTCCCCGTTTCTACGATATTCAAAGCGGCACCATCCGCATCGACGGGGTGAATATCCTGCGGATGCCCAAACAGGTGCTGCGGGATAAGATCGGCTTTGTGCCCCAGAAAGCATTTTTTGTTCAGCGGCACCATTCTAGATAATTTCCACCACGGAAAAAAGAGCGCCACCATGGAGGAAATCCGCCATGCCGCCGGGATTGCCCAGATTGGCGATTTCATCGACGGTTTGGAAGATGGGTACCATACCCGCGTCGCCCAGGGCGGCAACAACTTCTCCGGCGGTCAGAAGCAGCGTCTTGCCATTGCACGCGCTCTGGTGAAAAAACCGGAAATCTACATTTTTGACGACAGCTTCTCGGCTTTAGACTTCAAAACGGACGCCAAGCTGCGGGCTGCCCTGAAAGAGGAAACCACCCATTCCGCTGTTATTCTGGTTGCCCGGCGTATCAGCACGATCATGGATGCAGACCAGATTGTTGTCCTGGACGAAGGCAGAGTGGCCGGGATCGGCACACATAAAGAGCTGATGGAATCCTGCACTGTTTATCAACAGATTGCACGTTCTCAGCTTAGCGAGGAGGAATTAGCATGAGTATGGAAAAAGATACCCGTGAAACAACAGTAGATACCTTTGATGATGATATGAGCGCAGAGCGGGCGAAAAAACGCCAAAGGCACGGCGTTCCGTCTTCTGAAAAAAGCTGATGGAGCAAAATGGAAACTGCTGGTGATCGTCCTCAGTATCATTGTAAGCTCCTGTTCAATATCCTATCCCCGAAAGTAATGGGAATTGCTATCAACGATATTTTTTGATGGTGTAAAAAATGCCCTTGTAAACGGGCAGAGATTTCAGGTGAATCTGGAAACCATGGGAACCGGCCTGTTAGGGCTTCTGGGGATATACCTGCTGTCATCGCTGTTTTCTTATATTCAGCAGAACACCATGGCCAGTGTTTCCCAGACGCTGACCCTTACCCTTCGTCGGGAGATCAGCGCCAAGCTGAATCGTTTGCCTTTACGCTACTTCGATCAGCATAAAAAAGGTGAAGTACTCAGCCGCGCCACCAGCGACCTTGAAAAGGTAGCCGATACAATGCAGGAAGGTTTGTCCCAGTTGGTAACTGCGTTCTTCGGTATTGTGGGCGCTTTCGTGATGATGCTGCTGATCAGCCCTATGCTCACCCTGATTGCACTTGGCACGATCTTTGTCAGCTTAATTGTGGCTGCGCTGGTATCCAGCCGGACACATCGCACCTTTGCTGCCAATCAGAGGCCCTCGGGCGGCTGAACAGCAGCATTGAGGAGAATTTCACCGGGAACCTTGTAAGCAAGGCATTTAATCTGGAACAAACAGCGGTGGATAACACCAAGGTGCTCAACGAAAACCTGTTCCGCGCCAGCAAAAAGGCCATGTTCATGAATTACATGATCAGCCCGATCATCCGTCTGGTAGGTCAGTTCGGCTATGTGGCAGTAGCGGTTGGCGGGGCTATGTCCGTCATCCGGGGAGGAATCTCTATTGGTGATATTCAGGCGTTTATCCAATATGTCAATCAGGCTTCGGAGCCGGTTACACAGATTTCCTACACGGTAAACTCCCTGCAAGGCGCTATCGCCGCAGCGGAACGGGTATTTCAGCTGTTGGACGAAGAGGAAGAAGTGCCGGATGCAACAAACCCTGTGGTCCTCTCTGCACCCAAAGGAAATGTCAGCTTTGAGCATGTCCGTTTCGGCTATAGCGACGACCATATTCTGATGCAGGATATCTCTTTCGATGTGAAAGCAGGCAGTAAAATTGCCATTGTCGGCCCAACTGGCGCGGGCAAGACCACCCTTTGTCAACCTGCTGATGCGCTTTTACGAGCTTCCGGGCGGCCGCATTACCATTGACGGCGCGGACGTCTCCAAGATGGAGCGCAGTCATCTGCGCTCTCTGATGGGAATGGTTTTGCAGGATACCTGGCTTTTTGGCGGTTCCATTCGTGATAATATTGCTTACAGTAAGGAAAACGCCACCGATGAGGAAGTTTATCAGGCGGCAAAAGCCGCCCAGGCGGATCACTTTATCCGCACCATGCCGGATGGCTACAGCACCATTTTGAGCGATGAGATTGCCAGCCTGTCCCAGGGGCAGCGGCAGCTTCTTTCCATCGCCCGCGCCATTCTCGCTGACCCCGCCATCCTAATTTTGGATGAGGCAACTTCCAGTGTAGACACCCGCACCGAGCTGGCCATCCAGAAGGCAATGGATGCCCTGATGAAAGGCCGCACCAGTTTCGTGATTGCCCACCGACTGTCCACGATCAAGGACGCCGACCATATCCTGGTGATGAAAGACGGCACTATCATTGAGCAGGGTAACCATGATGAACTGATGAAGCTGGGCAAATTCTACGCTGACCTTTACAACAGCCAATTTGCGGCAAAGGTGGGTTGAATATTGCCGGCAATCCGCCCCGATGGCGTTGTCGTTTCGGACGCATGAAATCCCATTCCATATCATTCCCAAAACATTCTCCTTTTCCTGAAAGACCTGCGTTTTATTGTGATCGCCCATCGTTGCCAACATTTTTTTCCAGCGTCGGAGCCTAAAAGAAGATCCCAAAATGTTCTGTTCCAAAGCGCATCTGACGGTTTTTCCAATAACAAAGGGATGCCAAAAGGCAGGAGCGGTACCGCTCCTGCTTTTTGGTGTCGTCTATTTTCTGCTAAATTTTTTCCTTCTGGTCATTTTTACAGGGAACAGATCCCCACATCGTTTTTTTCTTAGGACACTTTAAGCGTCAGGCGAAGTTTATCGCTGAGCATAGCGATAAACTCACTGTTGGTAGGCTTTCCGCGGGAATTATGGATGGTATAGCCAAAATAAGCGTTGAGCGTATCTACATCGCCCCGGTCCCACGCAACCTCAATGGCATGGCGGATGGCCCGCTCCACTCTCGAGGGCGTCGTCCCGAACTTCTTCGCTACTGTGGGATACAGCACCTTCGTCACCGCATTCATTATCTCCGGATCCTCTACCGAAAGCAAAATGGCCTCCCGCAGATAATGGTAGCCTTTAATATGGGCCGGAACACCGATTTGGTGGATCATTTCAGTCACCATCAGCTCCACGTCCTGCCCACCGGCGCCAAACGGCATCGCCTTTACATTCTTGCCATTTTCTTCCGCGGCGCTCCCTAGCAACTGGACAACCCGCTCCGCCAGCACCTCCGGATCAAAAGGGCTTGAGAAAATAGTACCGCGCCCCGGACCGCATCACCTCGTTTTGCAGCATCACATTGTCGAATCCGGACAGAACCATAAATTGGGGCTGGGGCAAATTTTCTTCTTCCCGCACCCGTTTCATTACGCCGATGGCATCACTGTGGGGCATAAACACATCGCACAAAACAGCCTGCGGTCTCTGCGCGACAATTGCTTCGTACAATGCTTCTCCATCCTTCGGCACCAACACCGCTTCTACGCCAAAACTTTTTAACAAACTTGCGCAGGGAACGGCAAATTCCGGCTCTCGTCTGCAATTATGACCTTTCTTGTAGTTTCCATGTCGATGATTCCTCCAAAACGTTTTTCCCGCAACATTTTGTCTATCAAAATACTATCACGTTTCCCCGAATCTGGCAATCAATGGAGTGCATGAACTTTTTCAGTGAAGTTTGTGCGCTATTTTGGCCGCGCTGCCGCCGCATTTTGCCTGATTCCGCATTCTTTTACAATATTTCGACAATTTTTCTTTTGGCAAATGTCGAAAAGGAGAGAAATGTTTCTTCCACGCGTTAAAAAGGACAAATCATTTCCAGTCAAAAACTACGACTTCTCTGCAAAAATCTTTTTCGAAAACGAAAATTCATGTTTTTCCCGCTTTTTGCAGCATTGTTTTACGATCTCGAAAAGGTCTTTCATTCCCGTTTTATTGCAGCTCGTATATTCTCTAATGACTGTCCACGCCGGGTCTCTGCCCTGCCGTAAAGTTCTAGCCGATAGGCTCGATAAGATCAGACACGTACCCCTTATCTTTCCATCCTTATCATTTCTTTTACTTCTTCCGGCTCACAGGATATACTGAAAAAATCGCGCCCGGTAAAGTGCCGTAGCGGCCTTTACCGGGCAACGTAGTTTGTGCATGAGGAGGAAAAAAGAAATCAAATGGTTTTGAAACAATATGTTGTCGACGCATTTACAGACAGGGTCTTCTGCGGGAATCCTGCGGCTGTTTGCGTTTTGGAAACATGGCTTCCCGACAGTACAATGCTGGATATTGCAAGAGAAAACAATTTATCGGAAACGGCTTTTACGATAAAAAAGGACAACGGCTGCGGATATGAGCTTCGCTGGTTTACTCCCGGTGGAGAGATTGACCTATGCGGCCATGCCACCTTGGCCTGCGCTTATCTTTTGTTGAATGATTATGAGAAAGGCAAGCAGCGGATTGTTTTCTCTACCCAGAGCGGGGATTTGACCGTTTGCCGGCGAAATGATCTTTATGAAATGGATTTTCCTGCATACGATTTAAAACCCGTTGCCGTCACCCAAGAAATGATTTCTGCAATTGGGGCAAAACCGATAGAAGCCTTTATGGGACGCGATTTGCTATGTGTGTTTGACAGCGTTTCTACGGTAACGTCCCTCAATCCTGATATGGAATCCCTGAAACAACTGGATGGACTGTTGCTGCAGGCAACGGCCTTGGGAAATGACAAAAATTTCGATTGTGTATCCCGGTCATTTGCTCCAAAATTGAATGTTGCGGAAGACCCGGTATGCGGTTCCGGCCATTGTCATATTATCCCATATTGGAGCAAAAAGCTGATGAAAAAAGAGCTGACGGCCTATCAGGCCTCTCCCAGAACAGGAATATTATATTGCCGGACGAATGGCAACCGTGTGATTCTTGCAGGAAAGCCGTACTTTACTCTCAGGCTGAAATTCATGTGCCAGAACAAAACGTTCTGTAAAACCCCGAACCCGCAAACCCGGTCGGAGCAGCCAGTAGCCAAAACCAACGGCGGCCAATATTCTCCCTATCGCAATGATAGCAAACCCTTCGAAAGCGCCGTTTCTAACGGAGCCTCCATTTGGGCAGTCCGCGTTGGCGCCATCTGGCAGATATTACGGCTGCAGGGGCTGGGTCTGTCCTTTGGGGATATCTTCCGCCCCTTTTGCGCCCCATGCTTTGAATCTGGTCGATCAGCAAAGAAGATACTGTCACTGTCACCAATGAATAGGCGATGCGTTGAAACGGAATGTAGGTCAGTGAGAGCAGCAGAACCGTCAGATCGGTTACCAGATAAGCCCGGGACAATCGGCAGTGGCTTAATTTGGAAATCACCAGAGCCAATGCGTCATCGCCGCCGCTGGATCCTCCCTGCCGAACGACAAGCCCTACGCCGACTCCCACAAATACGCCTCCCAGCAAAGCCGCCGCCAGCGGATAGGCCGAAAGATCCGGCAAAACCGGTGGGAATTGCTCCCATAGGCGGAAAAAAGCGGACATGCCCAACGAAGCTACCGCCGAAAGCTTAATAAAATCCCATCCAAGGAAGCGAAGCCCCAGCAGGTAACAGATGATATCCAAAATGGGCGTCATCAGCCAGGGGGAGGGAGAGCTGATGATCCAGCAACAGTACCATACCAAGAACGCCTCCCTCGGTGATCCCCACCCGGCGGTGGATGTTGTGCATGCCGAAGGAAAGGATCGCTGTTCCCAATAACAGCAGCGCCATCCGCTTTGGCGGAAACAGCGCCAACGTTTTCCCGATCCCATCTTTTATTTGATTGCAAACCCTCATTTGTGATTGCTCCTTGTCTTGTTTTTTGCAAAATATCAGTGCACGCTCCGATGACATTCAGTATAAAGGTTGGTATAATACCAATGTCAAGAACCATCGGAAAACACCGTCTTTCCATTATTCGCCGGCTGCTTTTCCTTTTTTTTGAATGGAGGATATGATGAAAAACGAATACATGATCAAGGAACTGGCGAGGCTGTATGGCGTCGGCACTGACACTCTGCGTTATTACGAACGCCTTGGCCTGATCCGGCCGCGCCGCGGTGAAAACGGATACCGGCTTTACAGCCTGCGGGATATTTATCGGCTGACCATCATCCGGGATCTGCGGCAGTTGGGATTTTCCACGGATCGGATCAGTGCTTATCTAGGCGATTTGAGCATTGGAAACACGCAGGCCCTTCTCACAGAAGAACAACAGCTGATCCGGCAGCGGATCAAGCAGCTGCGTCAGATCGACCGAGCCATTTCCGAACGTCAAAAACATCTGAAACAGTACGCCGCCCTGCCAGCCGGCGAAATCTCGGTTCGGCCGGTCTCCGAGCGCCCTTGCCTGTTGTTTAACACCGATATCTCCCGGGACGAAGAAGTGGATTTCGCCATCAAAAAGCTGCATAACCGCCATGCGGACACCATTCGGGATCTGGGCGGACAAGCCATCGGCGCCGGGATGCGATTGGATGAGGTTCGTGCCGGCCGTTTCGGCCACTATCATTCGGTCTTTTTCTGCTGGAGCCGGGTACTGCAGAGTACGACCTGCTGCTGCCCAGCGGAGAATATGCCTGCCTGGTCTATACCGGCAGCTACCGCGCCGCGCCGCTTCATGCCCAACGGCTACTGGAAGAAATCGAGAGGCGGGGCTGTACGCTGCGGGAGATCTGCTGGAGCTGTATCACATCGACAACCGCTATACCGTAAGAGAGGAAGAGTTCGTCACCGAGCTTCAGATTCGGGTCGAACGGGAATCAAAGAGGCCGGGATAAAATCATCCCGCCCTCTTTTTGGGTTCGGCTTCTCCCCGCACAAGCACGGCCTTTTGAAAAAACTGATAGCGTACTTCAAAATCCGGCCCATTGCGCCGATAGGATGCAGGCTCGCTTTCCACAAAATCTGCAATATCTGATCCTTATGCGAAGATCGGGTTGGGTGCAGGCATCTTTCCCCATTGGCGCAGCACGCTAAAATAAAAGCGCAGAGGTAAAACCTTCCCCGCCTTTCTCACCCTGCGGCATCCCATAACATTTTGCTATCCATAACGCAGATTGAAAATCCATCCAATCATCTATCTTTTACTTTCTCGGACCGATTGATTGGCAGAATTTGCGGATACCTCCTTTTGATTTCAGAAATTCCGATTCTTTTCGGCCTCGATCTGGCGGGTCAGCACATCATTTTTTCTTTTCGCTCTGGATATGGACCATTTTTTGCAGCGACCCGATTTTGGTGCGGCGAAAACAGAAAAAAGCGTTTTCGGACAAAAGAAGACAAAAGGATCGGTTATTCGAAAAAAATGTAGGATTTTCTCTATTTTTTCGTAATGTTTTTGGGTTGGTGTTTCACTGTTTCAATCACCAATATGTTGGCGCAGAAAACCTGTATTTCGGCATTGCTTGTTCTGATCTCCACCATTATTGTGAATAAAGGAGGGATCCTGTGAATATAAAGCAAAATTTGTCTAAATCGCTGAAGTCTTATCGATCTCTGGAACGAAAATCTTTGGTCGATTTTGCCGAAAAGCTTTCCATTGGCAAAACGACCTTACAGGATATCGAATCCTGCAAAGCCAACCCAACGCTGGATACCGTCCAGCAAATTGCCGACAGGCTGAATGTCAGCCCTCTCGCCCTGCTTTCCGATTGTTACGACCCATCTGATTTGCATATGGCGCAGCTGCTTCTGCACACCTTAGATCGGTTTGACCAATTATCCATTGAGGATCAGGAAAAAGGAGTGATTCTTTTTGATGCGCTTATCCGAATCTTATCCAGATCCAAATGAAAAGATCGCCGGCCCTTTTTCTGCCAAGATGCAGACTCTTTGTGCCGCTTTAGATGAGATGCAAAACTGCTCGCCCTGTCCTATTCGCGGGACGAAATGGATTGGCTGCAATATCAAACCGTCTATCAAAACATTACCGAAATCCGCAAAAACCTTTTGTGGATATACCAAAGTCAGAACGCGGACATAAACCAGTAACAATGAATGGAAAAACTTCGGTCGTTTCCCCTCTTAACCGCCATTGCTGTCGGCGGCTTATAAAAAAGCAATGGACGCCAATGATCTCTGGCGTCCATTGCTTTTATTGAGGAAGCGGCCGGGAAGTTGCACCCGGCGCCGGTTTCTGTTCTGCCCCGCTATTTTCCCTGCACAATGCGGTAATAGGTTTTGGAGGTTACGTGATAAACGGCATAATATAGCAGTGCAAACAGGACCACCGCACAGGCAGTACAACCGAAAAACAGCATTCTGTTGGTCATTTGAAACGCCAGCAGCAGCTTGCACAAAACCGGAAACGCCACCGAAATATGAATGACCGCCATTCCCAGCGGAAAGAAAAAAATACCATTAAAACCTGTTGATTGATGGTATTTCTCACCTCCCGATCACTCATTCCCACCTTGCGCAAGATACAAAAACGGTCGCGGTCATCAAACCCTTCGGTGATTTGTTTATAGTAGATGATCAATACCGTTGCAATCAAAAACAGCGAAACGAAAAAATTGCCACAAACAGCAGGCTACCGTACAGCTGGTAAAATCCTCCCGGGCCGTATCGATGCTGCTGGTCTCTGCCAGGCGGTCCACCGTTTGCAGAATCTTCTCCCGCATGGCGGTGTAATACGTCTGCGGCGGCTCTCCAGATAGATCATAGTCATAATAATACATTACATTATAGGTTACCTTCCCGGCAAATGCCTCGTTGACCCGGCGCGACAGTTCCTCCAGATGGGAACTGTCCGGCAGTATCATCAACGCTCCCGGATAACCGCTGGACCGGCTTAGAAACGCTGGCATCTCGATTCTCTGGCGAATGTGGTAAGATACTCCCTGTAAGGATATTTCATCTTTGTCCATCTGCATTTCCGACAAGGCGACCAGTACTTCCTGCCCTGACAACTGCAGCTGTGTGCCCATGATACGATTGTAATCAGACAAGGAGACTGCATCCAACTCATAAAGCGCGTCGCTGCCGTCCGACGCTGTAAAAACGCCGTCCGTATAGCTGGCGGGGTAGCGAAAGGCCGCATAGCCTATCTCGTTTTGAATCGATACCCCATAATCTTCCGCGTGGCGCCGAGGCCTGCATCAGCTGCTCGCCGCTTTGGGCGTCTTCCATCACGCAGCTGGTCCTTATCTGCCTGGGATAGCGGGCACGCAAAATATCCTCTTCGCCAATGAACAGGCTGACCGTAGAGGAAAGGGTGACCAAAACGCAGGTGGCGAGGATACAGATATTGGAAAGCCCTACGGCGTTTTGTTTCATTCGGTACATCATGCCGGAAATGGAAATAAAGTTTTGAGGTTGATAGTAAAATCCTTTGTTCCGGCGCAGCAGCTTTAAAATCAGGATGCTGCCCGCCACAAATAAACAGTAGGTGCCGATCATGACCAGCAGCACTGCCGGGAAAAAGACGGTCAGCGCATCAGACGGCGTTTTGACCGTCAGAGCCAGCAGATAGCCCGCGCCTAATGTAACAAATCCCACAATCGCCGTGACCCATTTTGTTTTCGGTTCCCGCTCTCCCTCTTTTTCACTTCGCAGCAATGCAATGGGATCCGTACGGCAGACGCTTATGATATCGTAGCCCAGCAAGACCAAAAATCCGATGCCGAATAAGACCACCGTTGCCGCCGCTTCTCCAAAGGGGATCTGGAACCGCAGCGCCGCTGGCAGGCCCACAATCTTTAACAGCAGCAAAAACAAAAGCTGGCTGAACAATGCCCCCAGCACAATGCCGCAGAGAATGCCGACAGTACCGGTCAACAGTACCTCCCAGGCAATCACCATCGCGATATGGCGCTTTTCCATTCCCAAAACACTGTAAAGGCCAAACTCTTTTTTTTCCGCCGCTTCATAATAAAGCTGTTAATGTAAAACAAAATCACCAGAGAAAGCATGCCACAAATCCAGGAACTCATCTGCAGCATGGCGTTCATGGTGGCGCCGCCGGCGGCACCGCTGTCCGCCACCATAAGTGCCACCGACCGTAAGCTGTAAAACAGCATGACGATCAGCGAAGCGGCCATCAGGTACGGCAGGTAGATGCTTTTGTTGTTTTTCATGTTTGCCCAGGCCATCCTGGCATTCCAATGCCTATGCATTCTCTTTTCCTCCTGCCGCCAGAACCGTGAGGGTCTCTGTAATTTTCTGGTACAGCTCTTCATCGCTCATCGTACCTCTGTTCAGCTGATGGTAAACCACGCCGTCCTTGATAAACAATACCCGCCCCGCGTGGCTGGCCGCCCGGGCAGAATGGGTGACCATCAGAATTGTCTGTCCTTCGGCGTTAATCTGCGCAAAAGGCGCAGAAGGCTGCCGGTGGACTTCGAGTCCAGCGCGCCGGTGGGCTCGTCAGCCAGCACAAGCTTAGGGCTTGTAATCAACGCCCGCGCTACTGCGGTCCGCTGCTTTTGCCCTCCGGATACTTCGTATGGAAACTTGGCCAGCAGATCGGTAATTTCCAGCTTCTGTGCAATAGGTGCCAGCCGCCGAGCCATCTCCGGATAGCTCTTGCGTGCCAGCACCAGCGGCAGCAGGATATTATCCTGAATCGAAAAGGTATCTAAAAGATTGAAGTCCTGGAACACAAAACCCAGATTGTCCCTCCGGAAAGCGGCCATCTGCCCGTTCGGGATGTGTACAGTATCCCTGCCCTCCAGAAGGACCTGTCCGCCGGTGGGTTTATCCAGTGCTGCCAGAATATTGAGCAGCGTTGTCTTTCCGGAGCCGGATTCCCCCATAATGGCTACATATTCCCCTTCGTCTACTGAAAAGTTTACATCGGCCAGCGCTTGTACCCGATTGCCCCCAAAGCGGGTAGTATAAATTTTTAACATTTTTGACTTCCAAAAGCGGCATATTCGCCCCCCTGTTCTCTTTTTCCCCTTCAGTATATACAAAGCGCTTTTTCTCTTCCATCGAACCGGCTTACATTTTGGCGCCTTTTCCTTACAGTTTTGTAAGGGAAACCTCACTCGTTCTCCAGTTCCCGCCGGGAGAGCCCGACTTCTACTGTCGTGCCGCATCCCGGCTGCGACCGAATCACAATAGTATGTCCCAGCATGCCCAGCGCCCTTTTGCATAAATTTAACCCAATTCCCGTAGAGCGCGACTGCTTGTGCCCGTTGCATCCGGTATAGCCCCATTCAAAAATCCGGGGCAGATCTTCCGGTCTGATCCCGATTCCCGTGTCGCGGATATACAGCACTTCCCTTCACACCAAACGGATACGCTGCCTGACGGCGTATATTTAACCGCATTGGTCAAAAGCTGAGCGATCACAAACTGCAGCCACTTGGAATCCGTTAATACCTCTTTCTTCAAGTCGCCCAGTACCAGCCCAACCTTTTTATAAATAAAAGGGTTGACACCTCCTTCGCCGCCTGCTTGACGATTCTCTCCAGCGAACAGCGGCGCAGCAGCAGATCGTTAGCGGAATCGTTCAGCCGCTGATACTGCAGCGCCATATCCACATACTGCTGCGCCTGGAACAGAGACTGCTCCAGCGCATTCCGGTCGGATGCTCCTCCTGCAAAAGCAGCCGGATGGCTGCCAGCGGCGTTTTGGCCTGGTGGGACCAAAGCGCATAATACTGAACCGCCGCGGCCTTTTCCCTCTCCCGCCTCTGCTCTTCCTCTTGATAATAGGATCGTACTTTTGTAAGGATTTCCAAAAACAGCTTTTCTTCCAGCCCATGAGGCGGAAAACCCCAATCGCCAAACGGCGCTTGAGGCCTTCTGCCTCTATACTGCGGATTCGGCACGCGTAACGCCAAAAATCCACCGCAGCAAAAAGCAAAAATGCGGTTGCCATTATAATCGAAGCATACAAAACGGGCTGCAGGGGCAGCCCGTACAGCCAGCATACCAACGGCAGCAAAAGAATTGGCACACGGCTAACAGCAGCCATCCGCCGCGATTGGCGCAGTAGCCCGCCAGCAGGATTCTTTGTTTCACAGCTTTGCCCTCACAAAATAGCCGATCCCTTTTGGGTCCCGATGAATGACTGCAACCCCAGCTGTTCCAGTTTTTTCCTCAGCCTGGCTACATTCACGGTAAGGGGTGTTGTCATCGACAAAGCTTTCATCTTCCCAAAGGCTTTTGATGATGCTCTCCCGTGTTACAATCCGCCGCGGGCCTCCATCAAAACTTGCAGGATGCGGGTTTCGTTTCGGGTCAGCTCTACCAAAGTATCCTCGCGCCAAACCTTCCCTTCACAGGGATTCAGGGAAACATCCCCATACTGCACAAGGCTTTTGCTGCATGCCAAAGAATAGGTGCGGCGCAAAACCGCCTGGATCTTCGCCAGCACCACTTCGATACGAAAAGGCTTCGGAATAAAGTCGTCCGCTCCCAGGTTGATGGCCATTACCAGGTTCATATCGTCTCCTGCCGAAGACAAAAATAGAATCGGCACTTGGCTGGCGCGCCGGATCTGCCGGCACCAATAGTATCCGTCAAAAAAGGCAGCGAAATGTCCAACAGCCCCAAATGAGGATGAAAGGCTTCCAATTGCTCCAGGATATTTTGAAAATTTTTTGCTGCCCGTACCTGATAGCCCCAGCGGGAAAGGTGCCGCTCCAGCGCATCCCGGGTTGCCGTATCGTCCTCAATCATCAAAATCCTATGCATTCCATCCTCTCCTTTTCGCAGTTTTCCTCCATCTTCCAAAAGGCGATCTCTTGGATAAAACGACGTTGCAAAGAAATTTCCGACAGACGGTCTCTTATCCGGAGGAAAAGCCGCCTATCAGCGCGATATCGGGAATTCGCAGCAAGGGGTCCTTTTTTGCTATTTTACCAATGAACCGAAGCGATTTGTCTGCCCTGCCGGTGCCGTCGACACTCTTTTGCTTTTTCCCGTTTATGATATAATTGTAAGAAAATAGAAACACGATAAAGGAGGATTTTGCATGCTGTCTATCATCATTTGCGAAGACGAGCCGGCACAAACCACCCTTTTGGCCAAGCTGGTGCAGCAATGGGCAGACCAGTGCGCCCTCCCGGTTCAGATTTTATCCTATCCCAATGCGGAAAGTTTTCTTTTTTCTTATGAGGAACAGCCTTTTGGCGATATTCTCCTGCTGGATATTCAAATGGCCCAGATGAACGGTATGGAACTGGCAAGGAAAATCCGGGAACGCAACCGGCGGATACAGATCGCCTTTCTAACCGGCCTGCCGGATTTTATCAGCGAAGGCTATGAGGTGGACGCACTGCATTATCTGATCAAGCCTATCCAGGAGAAAAAGCTCTTTCAGGTTCTGGATCGGGCGGCCTTGAATCTTCAGCAGGCGCCCAAGGTAGTTCTGCTTCCCATTAACGCCAGGCCGGTTCGGATTCCAACCACCGATATTTTATACGCGGAGGCCTTTTCCCACACGATTCTGCTGCACCTGTCCGGCGGGGAGGAATCCCTGCGGATGCGGATGTCTGATTTGCAGGAGCTGCTGGGCGAGGATTTTTACCGTTGCCACCGGTCCTATATCGTATCGCTGGAGCATATTCGGCATCTGTCCCGCTCGGCTGTATTTCTGGACAACGGCCAGCAGATTCCCCTGGCCCGCAGCGCGTATGACGGGATTCATCAAGCGTTTATCCATTTTCATTGAGGAGGGCTCTGGCGTGCGGATTTTTGATTTTTTCTTTCAAAGGCGATCAGCCGCCGGATTTCCGCCTTTCAGGATGAGATGATGAACCGCCATGTAGCCGAGGTGGAAAACCTGTACCGGCAGATGCGCGGCTGGCGGCATGACTACCACAACCACATTCAAATGATGAAAGCCTACCGCGCGCTGGGGCAGGATGACCGGCTGGACGTTTATCTGGACGAGTTGGAACAGGATCTTAAGGGCTTTGACGTACTGATCCGCTCCGGCAACGTGATGATCGACGCGGTATTAAATTCCAAGCTCTCTTTGGCCAAAAGCCACGGCATCGCCATTAACGCCAAAGCGGTTGTCCCGCGGGAGCTGTCCTTTCCCGATATTGATTTATGCGTCATCCTCGGCAATCTGCTGGACAACGCCATTGAGGCCTGTCAATGGCTGGAGGATCCCGCTTCCCGCTTTATTCGGGTTTATCTGGATTTAAAGGGAGAAAACCTGTATCTGTGCATCACCAACTCCACCGGGAAAATCCAAAAGCGAAACGGCAAATACGTCAGCCGGAAAGCCGGGCGGCACGGATTCGGCCTGCAGAGGGTGGACCGTCTGATCAGCCGGTACCAGGGATATCTCAAGCGCGCGGACGAGGAGGCCGTGTTCACCTGCGAGGTGCTGCTCCCCCTCGGCAGCCCTCTTTAAAACAAAACAGCGGCGCTTCAGAACATCTGGGGCGCCGTTTTTGCTATTCACGCTCAAAATCAGACGTTTGGCGCCAAAAATGCCCCACAGGATCTTTTTTTGCTATCATAGCCTTAAAGGAGGGAGCGATATGGCAAAACGGATCTCAAAAACCGCTTATTCTTTCGGCAGCAACCTGATTTATATGCTGAAAAACATGTGGGCACACAGCAGGAGATACACGTTCATGGCCTTTTTTCAGGCGCCATTCGGCGTATTGGAGGCGCTGCTGACCATCTATCTGTCTCAGGCGGTGGTGAGTGCCGTAACGCAGGCGCTGGAGCCCTTGGCGGTGCTGGCCCAAACTGCGCTGATTGGCGCCGCGCTTTTGCTCTGCGCCTGCGTGAAAAAAATACCTGTATGCGCATATGGAGCCGTTTATGCTGGATCACGACATCCGCTATCAGCTGACTGTTTTTCCAGCACATCATCTCCGCCGACTATGAGGCAATGGAATCCCCGAGGGGCTGAACCGAATGGCGCAGGCATTGAAAAACAGCGGCTCGGACACAAGCCCTACCCGGATAGTGGTGAAAACCATGTCCTCCTTTTTGGAGAACAGCATTGGCATTGTGGCCTATGGGGGGATTTTGGCCAGCCTCAGCCCCTGGATTCTGCTGACCGTCAGCGTTACCACCATCGGCAGCTTTCTGCTGATGCGCCAGAACTCCGACTGGGCTTACCGCAATAAGAGCCGCTGGCTGGGCGCCGACCGGCGGCTGGCATATGTGCGGGATCGGTCTGCCGACTTTTCCCAGGCCAAGGACCTGCGGCTGTACGGCATGTCCGGCTGGCTTCGCAGCCTGTTCGACCAGGCTTTGACCGACCGGATGGGCTGGCACAAAAAACAGCAGCAGGTGGGCTTTTTTACTGACGGCGGACAAACGCTCATCGCCTTTGTCCGGGAAAGCATATCCTACGGCGGCCTGATCTGGGCCATTTACGCCAAGGGGATGAGCGCCGCGGATTTTGTCCTGTATTTTGGCGTAATCGAGGGGCTTTCCAACTGGCTGTTCCAGCTGGCCCGCAACCTCGACCAATTATACCGGTCGCACCTCGGATTTTGTGAAATCCGGGAATTTCTGGATCTTACCCCCGGCGACCCGGCGGGCGAGGCGCCCCTTCCCGCCGCGCCTTTCTCCATCGAATTCCGTCATGTCAGCTACCGCTACGCCGGCAACGAGGAGGACACCATCCACGACCTGAGCTTTGTGATCCCCAAAGGGGAAAAACTGGCGATTGTCGGTCTCAACGGCGCGGGAAAGACCACGCTTGTAAAACTGATCTGCGGTTTTTACACCCCTTCTGCCGGCTCCGTTTTCATCGACGGCACCGATATCCGGCAATTTGGGCGCAAAGCGTATTACAAGCTTTTTTCCGCTGTGTTCCAGGAAATTTTTCTGCTGCCCGTATCAGTGGCCTGCAACGTCTCCGCCCTGCCGGTTGAAGAGACGGACCGGGAAAAAGTGCAGCAGGTGCTGGAGCAAGCGGGGCTTTGGGAAAAATCCAAAGCCTTCCCCAAAGGGATGGACACCCGCCTGATTCGCAGTGCGCAAGATGATGCAGTAGACTTGTCCGGCGGCGAAACCCAGAAGCTGGCTTTGGCCCGGGCGCTTTACAAAAATGGGCTGGCGCTGCTTTTGGATGAACCCACCGCCGCCCTGGACCCCATTGCCGAAAGTGAAATTTACCAGCAGTACAATCAAATGACCGCCGGGCGCACCGCTGTCTTTATCTCTCACCGGCTGGCCAGCACCCGCTTTTGCGACCGGATTTTCTTTTTGGAAAACGGGCGGATTGCCGAAAGCGGCACCCACGACCAGCTGATGGCGCAAAAAGGAAAATACGCCCAAATGTTTGAGGTGCAAAGCCATTACTATCAAAAGGAGGTGCCGGATCATGCGTTTTAAAGAAAAGCTGGCGCTCACCCTGCGGGGCTACCGCATGCTGCACCAATTGGTGCCGGGGCCATGCTGTGGGCTTTTTGTCCAAAACCTCGTCCGGGCGCTGACCCCCTTTCTCAACGTCTACCTGTCCGGGCGGATCATCGACTTTCTGGCCCAGGGGCGCCCACTGCGGGATCTTTTGTGGCTGGTGGGGATCACGGTCACGGTCAATGCGCTGCTGAAGCTGACAGAGCAGGCCTCCGGCCGCACGGTGGATTACCTGATTGAAAAACTAGACGCCGTATGGGAAAAGCCTCTGTACGAAAAAAATTCAAACCATGGATTATGCCCGGGTGGAGGATGTCCGCACCCACGCGGCGCTCAGCGAAATTGAAATCATGCGCAGCACCAGCGGATTCGGCTTTATGCGCCTGTATTTTTCTTTTTTCCACGGCGTTCGCGGTTTTTTCCTGGTCCTTTTTTCTCTGACCCTGACCATCGGCGCTTTTATCGCCCAGCCGGCCAGGGAGGCCGGCGGGTTCCGTTTTCTGTTTTCCCCCTGGTTTACGGTGCTGATCTTGCTTGCGACTTTGGGGCACGCCGCCTTTTCCGGCCTTTGCAGCTACCGAAAGACAAAGAAAAGCAATCGCATTTACCGGAGCACGGAATCAATCAACCGCCAATGGATGTATTGGTGGAGGCAGATCAGGCAGTATCAGATGGGAAAGGATTTGAAAGTTTATGCCCTGGACCGCCTCATCGACAGTGCCTACATTCAGACAACAATCCAGGATTTCCACGCTGTGAACGGTCAAATTCAAAAGCTTCTTGGATTTTATGAACCGCTGGAAGGGGCTTTATCCGTAGTGTTTCGCATTGTCATCTACGCCTATGTGGCGCTCAAGGCGCTGTTCGGCGCCTTTGGCGTCGGCAGCATTGTCCAATATGTGGGCGGGCTTTCCCAGCTCAGCAGCGGCACGGTACGGCTGATTCAGGAAATATCCGTCCTGATCACCAATGCCGACGCGCTGAAAGCCTATTTTGATTTTACCGACGCGCCCAATCAGAAGTACCAGGGGACGCTGTCGGTGGAAAAGCGGGCGGACAACGAGTATGAAATCGAATTTCACGACGTATCGTTCCGCTATCCCGGCACCGAAACCGACGTGCTGCGCCATGTCAGCCTCAAATTCAATATCGGACAGAAAATGGCGGTCGTTGGGCGCAACGGCAGCGGCAAAACGACAATGATCAAGCTGTTGTGCCGCTTATATGACCCGACGGAGGGCTTCATCACCCTCAACGGCATTGATATCCGCAAATACGATTATGAGGATTATCTGGGCATTTTCTCAGTGGTTTTTCAGGATTTTAAGCTGTTTTCCTTCTCTTTGGGGCAAAATGTTGCCGCCAGTGTTTCCTTACGACGCGCACCGGGTGCAGGAATGTCTGCACAAAGCCGGATTAGAGGATCGGATGGACCGGATGCCCAAGGGGCTGGACACGGCGCTTTACAAGGATTTTGAGGAGGATGGGTGGAAATCTCCGGCGGCGAGGCACAAAAAATCGCCCTTGCCCGGGCGCTTTACAAAAATGCGCCGTTCATCATTCTGGATGAACCCACCGCCGCCCTGGATCCCCTTTCCGAGTTTGAGATCTATTCCCATTTTGATCAAATTGTCGGGGACAAAACAGCCGTTTACATTTCCCACCGCCTTTCCTCCTGCCGGTTTTGCAGCGATATCCTCGTCTTTGACGAGGGCAGCCTGGTTCAGCGGGGCAGCCACGACCAGCTGCTTGCCGACCGTTTGGGCCGGTACTACGAGCTATGGCACGCACAGGCCCAGTATTACGATACGGCGGCCGAAAGAAAGGCATAGAAAAACAGCAGGGAGCTTTCCCTGCTGTTTTTCTATGCCCCATGCTTATTTTCCCGGCACCAGTTGAACCGATGAAATCTCTTTCGCGCAAACGCATAGCGTATAATCACAGCGAAATGGCACAAACCGAAGCTGCAGGCCATTGACCCGGGACAGAATCCCCTGCGGCCCGGCAACGGAAAACCGGCCGAAATTTCCGCTGATCCCTTCGCCGGAAAATTTGACAAAGCTCTCCTTTGCCGCCCAGACCCGGTAAAAATCCGAAAATCCGAAAGCCTGCAAATACCGGTCCTCCTTCGGATGGAAAAAACGGCGGGACAGCGCCGCCAGACGGCCCGGCTTGTGAATCTGCAAATCAATGCCGATCGGCTCGCTGGAAAAAGCGCCGAGCCAATAATCCCCGCTATGAGTGACAGAACAATGGGTTTGGGGGGAAAGCGGAAAAAAGGGCTTTCCTTTTTCGCTTTCCTGCACTGGCCAGCGTTCCTCAGCCCCCGCCAGCGGCTCTCCGGCAAACAGGGCAGCACAGCGCGCCAGGCACTGGCGGGAGGCAGGGCGCTCCGGCCCATACCAGTAAATCGTGACTGCCGCCATCCGGTTATCCCTCGATTCCGTGCTGCCGCACATATTCCATCATACCCCACGCCTGGTGCGGCTTACTACGGCCTTCGCAGGTGGGAGTCGTCACGCCAAAATGCCCCTCAAACGAGCGTATGGCATCCATAGCATCAATCGAATTTTGTTTCACATCGTGCGCAAAATCCGCATCAACAGCGGCCTTGTTTTTTTCATCTGCTTCAAACATGATTTGGGGTAGATTTTCCAGCATGCCGCTTCCTCTTTTCAAAAATTTTTCCTGATAATCCCATATTTGCATCATACTATACAACCGGAATCTTTGCAAGTCCGTAGCAAAGCGGCAATCCCCTGCCAGCCAAAGGGGATTTCGCACAGGTCCTCCAAAATAGTGGGACGGTACTGGAGCCAATCCAAAACCACAGAACCTGAAAAAGAATAAAAAGCCCTGGCTATTTCTAAACTCCCAAACGGCAGGCACGCCAATGCGATTCGGTGCGGTTTCATCGCAGTTGCTCGCGCTGGGCTCCCAGCTGAGCTATACCCCATATAGGAAGGAGGATGCGCAAACACTTTTTGCGCATCCAGCAAAAGCTGGCGGAGAAACTCCTGTTCCAAGCGCAGAAGGAGATTTCCTTCAATACCAGCGGCAGAAAGGAGGCAGGCTTTTCTACGGCATGAATGAAAAGCTAAAAGAAAAAATCAAAGAATCCCTTTCCAGTGTATTGCCCATTACAGTAATTGTCCTGCTGCTAAGCATTACCCTGGTGCCATTAGAGGTGGGTACCCTGACGCTCTTTCTCACGGGAGCTGTCCTTCTAATTGTAGGCATAGGGCTGTTCCAACTGGGCGCTGAGATGGCCATGACGCCTCTTGGGCAGGGCGTCGGCAGCAAACTCAGCAAGGGGAAGCGAATTTTCCCCATCATCCTCATTTGTTTTGTAATAGGGGCGATTATCACCATCGCGGAGCCGGATCTGCAGGTACTGGCAAATCAGGTGGCCTCTATTCCCAACCAGGTACTGATCTGGACAGTGGCAATCGGCGTTGGGGTGTTCCTCGCCGTAGCCGTGCTGCGCATTCGCTTCCATATCAGCCTGCGCCGGCTGCTGGCAGTATGTTACATCCTGTTATTTGTTCTTTCCTTTTTTTCACCGTCCAGCTTTACCTCAGTGGCCTTTTGACTCTGGCGGCGTCACTACCGGTCCCATGACCGTACCCCTTTATCATGGCGCTGGGCGTAGGCTTATCCGCCGCACGCAGCGACCCGGATGGCACCGAGGACAGTTTTGGCCTGGTGGCCCTGTGCAGCATAGGGCCCATTTTGATGGTACTCCTGCTGGGGATTTTTTACAACCCGACCGATGCGGTTTATACTGCTACTGTGGTTCCGGAGATCCATACTACTGTGGACGTAGTGTTGCAATTTATCACAGCTTTTCCGCAATACACAGAAGAGGTCATGACCAGCATCCTGCCCATCGTAGGCGTGCTGATAGTATATCAGTTGCTCACCCGCTCTTACCGCAAGCGCCAACTGCTGCGAATGGCCGTTGGGCTGATTTACACCATTGTGGGGCTGATTCTGTTTTGACCGGCGTCAATGTGGGCTTTGCCCCGGTGGGAGCCCTGCTGGGCGAGGGAATGGGAGAAAGCAGTCTACGCTGGCTGCTGGTGCCAATTGGCATTGTAATTGGTTATTACCTGGTCAAGGCGGAACCGGCCGTCCAGGTGCTGAACCAGCAGGTGGAGGATGTCACTGGCGGCACGGTTTCCCGTGGAATGATGAACCTAGCCCTTTCCGCAGGTATCGCCTGTGCGGTAGCTCTTTCCATGGTTCGTGTACTCACCGGCCTGAACATCTACTGGATTATTATCCCTGGCTACGCTCTCGCCCTGTTGCTCAGCCGCCAAGTGCCTCCGGTCTTTGTTGGCATCGCCTTTGATTCCGGCGGCGCGGCCAGCGGCCCTATGACTTCCACTTTTCTGCTGCCTCTTGCAATGGGCGCTTGCTCTGCTGTGGGCGGCAATGTAGTTACCGATGCCTTTGGCGTAGTTGCTCTGGTAGCGCTGGCCCTGGTCGCCATTCAGATTATGGGGCTTGTCTACGCCCACAAATCGAAAAAACCGGTTTTTGCCAGCCAGTCTGCGCTGGATGACGGATTTGTTGACTTTGAGGAGGAATCGTGATGGCAGTTCCACAAGAAGCGCGCCAGACAGCCCCGCGTATGGTGATTTTAATTACCAAAGAGGAAGATAAGAAAAAACTGGAAGATTTGTTTGACCAGTTGCATGTTCCTATCTATTACCAAGCCAGAGGAAAGGAACCGCGCCTTCGGAGATCCTGGATATCTTTGGCCTGAGCGGCAGCACTCGTCTTCTCACAGTGGGAATTTTACCAAAATTCATGATAGGAAAGTTAATAAAGGCGGCAGAAGGACGCCTTGCCTTCCACAAAAAGGGCGGGGGCATTGCCCTTACCGTCCCCCTGGTAGGCATGCAGCATCCCATCTTTCAGGCTCTCAACGATGAGGCCAAGGAAGCATTGAAGCAGAAAATCCACGAAAGGACGGAACAGGATATGGCAGAGGTGAAAAGCAGGATTATGCGGTAATCTGGGTGTCTGTAGCCAGTGGTTACAGCGACGAGGTAATCGATGCCGCCCGAAATGCAGGGGCCAAAGGCGGCACCGTATTGCGGGGCCGCCAGCGAAATTCAGAACGGATGAGGGAGAGCTTCGGCATCTCCACTCAGGAGGAGCGGGACTTTGTCATGATGGTAGTCCCCGGGAGAAAAAAGGGGAGATGATGGCCGCTATTGGAAAAGCCTGCGGTCTCTCCACCGAGGCCCACGGAGTGATCCTTGCTCTGCCAGTAGACGAGGTATTCGGCCTGGAAAGCTGACTTGCCTTGCTTGACGCAGGTATGCCGGAAAACATAGGGAAGGTGCTGAAACAGAGGAATCCTTCGTATCGTCCATAGTAGAAGCGATGGCTCCCGCAAAAAAAAGAAAGACCAAGAAAGGAGGAATGGCTATGCCTAGACCAGGAGGCCCCGGAGGATGGGTCCAGGCCCGATGGGAGGGCCGCCGCCTCCACCGCCAAGATGCGGCTGGGGCCGACCGCCCAGATATGGATGTATGCCCGGCTGCATCACCTACGTGTTGGGTGCGTTGGGAATGGCTTTTTACTGGTGATAGGGATTACCGCCCTGTTTTAATGGATCGTGATATCAAAAAGAACTGCTCGGTTTTTCATTATCTGGCAGTTCTTTTTTTGTTTTTGGGAGAGCTGTTTTAGGAAAGGCTCCTGCACTTTCCCAATGGAAAAAGCTTCTGCCCTGTCTCATGAATGCCGTTTATCTATCCCTTTCTTCACAGAAAATCCAAGCCCAATTTTGCCTGAATCACAGATGCTGTCCCGTGCCTCTGTTTTGCCGCGCTTTGTATCTGCTGAAATCCATTTGCCCTTTTTAAGCAGGGTTTTGAGTATCAAAAGGATCTTACAAACCATCTATTTTTGCTTTTTGACATGATTAAAACTTCCCGTCTTTCCGCTTGGAACCCTCACCCCCTTTTTCGAAGGCATCGCTCCTGGCCCTGGGAAACGCCGTGTTCTGAACAAACGTTAAACCGCCTTGACGTTTCGCCGCATTCTAATTTCTCGCGAATATGGCATAACAGGTTTTCTGAGTCCCCGGGTGTTTTTATTCTTTCTCTTTTTGGTTGCAAAGCATCCATTGCCATACCTTCGCAATACAATTGCCAAAGGTCTTGGTTCTGAAAAGGCTTTCTGATCTTGAGACGGGTTTGATTGTGCCAAATATCTATAACCACAGCAATTACGAGGTGACACGACGATACTTGGGAGTGGCGCAGGACGATCTGGATCGGGCATATCTGAGGATGGAGCTGTTCTAGTGGAGGAGCTACTATCCCGATGCACGGGCGCTCATGGCGACCTACCAAAAGGCAGAAGCCGTAGTAGAAAACTACAACCGTGAGATTACCGAGTGAGAGCGCAATCTCAGGGAAAAAGGAAAACCCGCCGAAAAAGAACAGATAGCGCCGCCCAAACGGGAGAGCGTGCTGAAACACCTGCGCCAGCTTCAGACGGAGGGCAAAACCCATGACATGGAACGATAGCTTAACAAAACAACACCGCAGGAAGCCTGCGGCGCATACATAAAGAATGCGCCCCGTGGTTTCCTTCCACAGGGCGCATGGTTATATGGATTTATCGGCTGTATTTTCTCTTGCGGCTGTGCCGGTCGGGGCAGTGCCGCTCGGTGCAGAGGTATCTGTCGGCGTTCCCGCTGCGGGTTTTCTTTTCCACAAACAACCGCATTGATAGCAGCTTCAAAGCCTTTATGAGGGATGTCACTTGGTTACGACCAGTTTGTCGTCCTCTACAACCAACTTGGCGGTATCGCCGGTATTGAGGGTGCCATCCAGCATTCTCTCAGCCACGGCGTCCTCCACCTTATTCTGAATGGCTCGGCGCAGCGGACGTGCACCATATTTGGGGTCGAAGCCTTCTCTGGCAAGCTCCTTCACTGCTTCTTCGGTTGCATCCAAATGGATACCCATGGACTCCATACGGTTCTCCACGGTCTTGAGCATCCGACGGGCAACCTCTTCGATATCCTGCTCGGTCAGAGCACGGAACACAATGATGTCATCGATACGGTTCAGGAACTCGGGGCGGAAGGTGCGGCGCAGCTCTTCCAGAACGGTTTCTTTGGCCTGCTCGTATGCCTTGTCGGCATCCGCCTCGGCCTTCTTGTCGCCTGTTGCAAAACCCAACTTGGAACCAGCATCAGTAAGTGCCTTTGCGCCGATGTTGCTGGTCATGACGATGACGGTGTTCTTGAAGTCGACGGTGCGGCCCTGCGAATCGGTGATACGGCCGTCGTCCAGAATCTGGAGCATGATGTTCCCACATCCTCGTGCGCTTTTTCGATTTCATCGAAAAGCACAACGGAATAGGGCTTGCGGCGGATCTTTTCCGTCAGCTGGCCGCCTTCATCGTGACCCACATATCCGGGAGGCGAACCTACCAGACGGGACACCGTATGCCGTTCCATATATTCGGACATATCGATTCGGATCATGGCGTTTTCGTCACCAAACATGGCTTCTGCCAGAGATTTACACAGTTCTGTTTTGCCAACGCCGGTAGGTCCCAGGAACAGGAAACTGCCAATGGGCCGTTTGGGATCTTTCAAGCCGACACGGCCGAGGCGGATGGCACGAGCCACAGCCTTTACGGCCTCGTCCTGACCTACGACCCGTTTGTGGAGGGTATCTTCCATATGCAGCAGGCGCTGACTTTCGTCCTCGGTAAGACGCGTCACAGGGACGCCGGTCCAGTCGGACACAACCGCGGCAATATCCTCCTCGGTTACATCCCGGTGCTCCTTATTGTTCCCGCGGCGCTTATTGCGCTCGGTCTCCAACTGTTTCTTATAGTCCCTTTCAGTATCCCGCAGTTGGGCAGCCTTCTCAAAGTCCTGTGCCGCAATGGCGGCTTCCTTTGTCTGCGGCAAGAGCGTTGAGCTTTTCTTCAAGGCTCGTGAGTTCTTCGGAAGGTTCTTCTTCCTCCATTTGCACACGGCTGGCAGCCTCGTCCATCAGGTCGATGGCTTTGTCCGGCAGGAATCTGTCGTTGATATATCGGGCAGAGAGTTCCACTGCAGCTTTCAGGGCTTCATCGGTAATGTGCAGGCCGTGATGCTGCTCATACTTTTCCCGCAGACCCTTCAAAATCTCCAGTGTGGCTTCCTGACTGGGCTCACCTACGGTAACCGGCTGGAAACGGCGCTCCAGCGCGGAGTCCTTTTCGATGTACTTGCGGTATTCATCGAAGGTTGTCGCGCCGATGACCTGAATTTCGCCGCGGCTGAGAGCCGGTTTCAGAATGTTGGCAGCGTCTACGGCACCTTCAGCGGAGCCTGTGCCGACAATGGTGTGCAGCTCATCGATGAAAAGGATGATGTTGCCGTCCTTTTTAGCCTCCTGCATTACCTTCTTGATACGGTCTTCAAATTCGCCGCGGTACTTAGCACCGGCTACCATGCCGGTAAGATCCAAAGAGAGCAGCTTTTTGTCCAGCAGCTTTTCCGGCACTTTGCCCTCTGCAATTTTTCTGAGCCAGTCCTCGGCAATGGCCGTCTTGCCAACACCGGGCTCACCGATAAGACAGGGGTTGTTCTTACTGCGGCGGGACAGGATCTGGATCACCCGCTTGATCTCTTTATCACGGCCAATGACAGGATCCAATTTTCCTGTTCTGGCGTCAGCTGTCAAATCGTGGGTAAACTCCGACAAGTTCTTATTCCTGCCGCTCTCCTCGCTGCCTCCGGCATCCGGGGTACTACCCTGCTTTGGGTGCGGGACGCGACGCTGAGTTTATCCATCAATGCTGTATACAGTTGACGGGCATCTACGCCGGCGGATCGAAGAATACGGACGGCCATATTGTTGCCTTCACGAAGAATGCCAGCCAGCAGATGCTCTGTGCCGATATAGGCATAGCCGCCACGAATGGCATCCTCCATGGCAATTTCCAGTACATGCTTCATTCTGGGGCTTAGGTTCTGGGCAGAACCGCTGTTGTCCGCAGGGCGGGAGCCGGCGGTTTTGCGAATCATTTCCGTGAGCAGATCATCCGTCAGACCGGCCTCTGTCAACACCGTATGGGCAAGTCCCTCGTCCTCACGCATCAAGCCCAGTAGCAGGTGTTCTGTACCCATGTAACCGTGACCCAGTTCGCCTGCAGCCTCCTGAGCCAGCTGCAAAGCTTCTTCCGCAGTGGGAGTGAATTTATTTTTTTCATCCATAACGCAATACCTCTCTTTGATTGTAAAGTACGCCTATTCTTTAGATACACGCTTTAATTGCGATCCTCATCATCTTTTTGGACGCTTCGGCTTCCTTTATGAGCTTCTTCCAACTTGTGGATTTCGTCCCGCAGCTCCGCGGCACGCTCAAAGTCTTCTTCGTGAATAGCCTTCTTCTGCGCATGCTTTAATGCATTCATTTGCCGCAGGTAGGAAAAACGGCTCTGATCTTCACAACTCATCAGGTTGTCCTTCCGATCCTTCTGAACCTCCTGCACCGGAACTGTTCCGATGGCAGGCATTTCGTCGAAGAAATCATCAAAAGGACTCTCCAGCATCCGCCCCATCAAAGACGGCATGGAGCTAAAAAGCTATTATTTCCAAAGAAGCTGTCCATCACGGACGGCCGCTGGTCAAAAACCTCCGAGTATAGCCTAACTTTTTCGGCACAGGCTTGGCAGAGGTAATGTTCTTCTACCCTGCCATTGATGTTGCTGCGATATACGAAGTTGGCTTCGTTCCTGCCACAATTTTTCGCATTTCATGATTCATTCCTCCATAAGACTGTTTCGTCTTTTTCAACTATCTACAGTTTAGGCTTTTTCATTTGTAAGCACAAGAAACCGTCAGTACAATAGAAGAAAAACAGATTGTGCCAAATGCACAATGTATCTTTCATTTATTCCAGAATATCCGTGAGTCCCAAGAGCTGTGTGGGCGTGGTTTTGGTCATACTTTGCAGTTCTTCCGGGCTGACATTGTGGTCGGCTATAAACTGCAGATACTGCCGCATAGATTCCTCCCACGGCGGCATTGCGGGATTGCCGCAGTCGGTGGATAGGATCGTGCTCTCTGCTCCGAGCTTCCGTATGGCTTCAAGGTTACGCTCTGCATTGCTGACCCACCGACCGTTTTTTCAGCGGCTGCATAAAGCAGCGTTCCAAAACAACATTGTAATCCACTATCAGTTCCTTTTTTGCATTTCAAGGCTCATATCCACGACCCAGTATTCCGGATGGGTGATTACGATCTTTCGTACGCCGACATTGCGGGCGCTGTCTACCACACACCGTATCTCTTCCGGCGAAATATGCCCGGTGGCAAGAACCGCATCATAGTCCTTGATAAGCACAAAATGCGGCGCAGCTCCGGAAGCAGTACACCTCGATTATCCGTCATGCGAATGCCGCCGGATCTTCCGTGCTTTCGGCAATCGTTTTCTGCATCCACCGTTGGCAGCCAAATGACTTTAGCGCCCATTTCAAGCGCGGTCTGTACCGCTTTGGGATTCAGCCCGCCCGCTTCATAGTTCAGAGCCAATCCGCCGTACATGACAAAGGCGTTGCTGTCAAATGCAGCCCGATTATAGGCGTTGCAAAACAGCGCTGCGCGCGCTACGGTGGAGCAGTGATGCCCTTTGATGACAATCGCCCTTGCCCCGGCACGAACGGCAGCAGCGGTCAACTCCAAATCATTATAAGTACGCTGATAAACATCCGGCGCTGCGTGAACATGCATATCAATAACGCCGTTCAGTGAAATTTTCTGTTTCATGTCTTCGCTTCCTTATAAAAAATCTGCCGCCCGCACTGCGCAGGCGACAGACCCGGTCACGATTATTCAATGGTAACCTTGCTGCTAGAAGTCAGCTTTTTCGGATCATGCTTCGGGACCAGAATAGTCAGAACGCCGTGCTCGTATTTCGCCTTGACGTCCTCCGGCTTTACATCGCCGACATAGAAACTACGGGAGCAAGCGCCCGCATAACGCTCTTGACGAAGGATACGGCCCTTCTTGTCCTCTTCATCCTTGTCAAGACCCTTTTCAGCGCTGACGGTCAAATAACCGTCCTTGACATCCACATGGATCTCGTCCTTTTCAAAGCCGGGCAGATCCACTGCGAAACGGTAACCCTTGGCGTCATCCGTCTCGCGGATATCGGTCTTCATCAGGTTTCTGCCGTGCTTACCGAACAGCGGATCATGGCCGCCGAAGAAACTGGTACCAAAGAAATCGTCGAACATGTTTTCACCATAAATGCTGGGTAACATAATACATTCCTCCAAATAATTTTTGTCTATATTAAAGCTTTGCAGTACGGTAAACCGTACCTGAGCATCGCTTTCAACAAATTATCTTGTTCTGGGGATACAGGCATAGATAATTGAACTGATGCCTTCAAGCAGGAACACAAGCCCCACCGTCATACCGACAGCTGTTATACTGACCCACGGATCCATCATACAGATGAAGCCAGCAATCATCAGAATAATACCGACAGCTAAGACCCATCCCCAGTTGCGAACGCCGAGCGCCTTTAAATCAAACGCACTGACGAACCGTGAACTGCCGGAGAACAAGAGCCAAAGTGCAAACAAAAACGGCAATGACAACATGGTAAACCACTCATTGAACAGCAGGAACAGTGACAAAATTACTGTCAGCACACCGTCCAGCAACAGCCAACCGGAGCCAATCAGCAGCCTGCTCGTTGCGGCAAACACAACGATCTCGATAATGCCCGAAGCCAACATAAAAATGCCGACCATCAAACCTGCCGTTGCTGCTGCAATGTCCTGATTGCACAAGCAGTAGATACCAATTAAAATCAAAAAGCACACCGGAAACGATATTCAAACACGCATCGTTTTAGAAGCCATAAATTTTTACACCGCCTTTTCGTTGTCCTTTCTTTGTTTTCTGTGTATAGTTTAGTCTTTTGCTCTTGAAAGGACAATGGTACAGCAGTATAATAAAATAAAATGCACTTGTGCTATTTGCACAAGTAGAAGGGGGATAGATATGGAGCAAGCAAATTGGAAGAGCGGAAGTGCCGACGCACTTTTGGCAGAATTTTTCGCACAGGACGATTTAAAGGCGTTGGCTGCCGACGCCGGTGCGCTGCTGGAATGTCCTCTGCTTGTACTGGACGATACCTTTCATGTTATGGCGCATCACCGGCCGCTCGGCTTTACCGATCCGCTTTTTCAGGATGCCGTCAGACAGGGGAGATTACCTATGAGGCCAGTGCAATTATCAGTCAAAGTGAAGCGCTGTCTGCCGGGAGGGAAGATTATATAAAGCTGGACGGCAGCGATTACCGTCTCCGTTTTGCGCCGCTCATCAGCTCCGGCGTGCAGCTGGGCTATTTTATTTGCGTAGATACGGACGGACATCTGCAAAGCATTCCGCCGGAAATCTGGAATACGGTAGAACAGGTTTTGGCAAAGCAGGCCTTCATCGAAGCCAGCAGGCAGGACAAGCCCTTTGAAACGGCAGAAGATATCCTGATGCACCTTTTTAGACGGAGGATTTTCCTCGGCACCTTATTTTCGTCTGCAAGCCTCCGGTACTTATCTTGCGGATTTTCATCCCACAGGTTTTGCGCTGATCGATCTGACCGCCTATCACAACGAATATCTCGGCAAACGGCATCTGAAAGATGAACTCGGCGTAAGATTCCCCCAGGCACATTCTTTTTTTATATCGGGGTGATGTGTTTTTATTCTTACACGGAAAAACAGATTCCAATGATTTTTCTGTGTTGGCGGAGGAATTCCAATTAAGAGTGGTGATATCGGACGGATTGACGACCTGTTTGAATTGCCCGCCCTCTATCGCACAGCGCGCGAAGCGCTGGAGCTGATGATGGATCGCCGCTTTCACGGCGGAAATGTCTGCGCACGGTGGCGCAACTCCGCACGCCGCTTCTGCTGAAAGAATTGGAGGGGCGAAGCGACCTGATTGCAAAAGAAATCCGGGAGCTTGCCGCACACGATAAAAAGAAGGACACGCAGTATTGCGAAACGCTTTATCATTATTCGACCTGCTGCCGGTCTCTGAAGAAGACCTGCGATGCCCTTTTTACCCATCGAAATACGGTGCTTTACCGTATCCGCAGAATAGAGGACGATTTTGCCATTCCTTTGGATGAGCCCGCCGTACACGCCGATTTGCTGGTTGGCGTTTCGCTGCTGCTGTTTAAGGAGAAGGGACCGGATTTCTTTCTGCATACCGTAGATCACAATGATAGAGAGGAACAAGAATCATGAAAGAAAACAGAAAACTGTTAAGAGAAGTATTAAACGATATCCGCCATGATATGACCGATGAGGAAGTGCTGAATTTGTTGGCGGACAGCAAAATTTCGGTCAAGCCGGAAAGCAGAAAGGAAAAGTATACATTAGGACAGCGCGCCGCCGATACCATTGCAAAATTTGCCGGCAGTTGGGCATTCATCTTCTCCTTTACAGGAGTGCTTGTTCTTTGGATGGTCGTCAATGTCATTCTGGCAGCTAAAGCGTTTGATCCGTATCCTTTCATTCTGCTGAATCTGGTTTTGTCCTGCGTGGCGGCTATCCAGGCACCACTCATTATGATGAGTCAGAACCGTCAGGAGGAAAAGGATCGCCGCCGCGCCGAAAACGATTATAAAGTCAACCTGAAAACCGAGATAATGATCGAGGATCTGTACGACAAAGGTAAACGCGATCCTCGCCAAGCAGTCGGCACTGGAAAAGCAATTACGGGCGGAAAGCAAAAGAGTGAGGAAAAGGATAGTTGTACTGATGAAAAAGATTAAGTAAGAAAATGGGTGCGATTTGTTTTTCACCTGTTCCGGTAAGTGTTGCACTGCTTGTTTTCGGCGTCACAACTGTCATGCTAAAAACGGTATTCCAATCAAACTATCCACCTCGATATGTGGATAGTTAGAGGTCAAAAAGCGTGATTTTAAGCCGTTTTTCGAGCATAAACTTTGAGGGGCAAGGTGTTCTACCTTGCCCCTCAATTTTGCGTCTGAAAGAGTTACAGGCTCATTTTGCAACTTTATCATTGCGATTTTTCTAGAACGTACGAAATCTATGTTATAATGGTAGTGTTCAATCTACGATTCACGCATGTATGCGACGCTAATAAACGGCACCGCATATACATGTAGGGCGTTGCTCTTATGTGAATTGTGGATTGAACACCCATTGCGGTGTCGTTTTTTTTACTATCAGCACCGCAGCACTAAGAAATAGGAGGTAGCGGTGCCAAGAATGCACAGAGCAAAATTAAGTCAAATTAAGTCCAGCCGGATGTCGTGGTTGGGATTGTCGGGAGCGGTTAGCTGCTGTACTTTAGTATTGGTATTTGGCTTGATATTGTTCCCATCGCTATCGCAAACAACATATGCAGCTCCTGAGCCGGGAGCTGGAGGAGTTACCCAAGTACGGGTACTTCCGTCAGTATTGAACTCCCTGCTTCAATCGATTTTGATAGTGTCACTCCAACTCGGATGGAGCGACTACCACCGCTACTGCAGATCTGACTGTCACCACTACCAATAGCGCCAGCTACAGTCTTTATCTATATTCCTCTGATGGCGACAACAGCCTCCAGACCCTAAAATCTCTGCCAACACCTCCTCAATTATCGCTACCGCAGGGGGTGTTGGCCTAACCCTCAGTAGCCTCGAGCCTAACACTTGGGGCTACAACCTGGGAACATCTGTGCCGGATGATGATACGACCTACAGTGCTGTTCCCACTGATAACTCCACACCAATCCAGACTAAGGACACTCATCAACCAATTCCGCCAACGACACCTATACACTATCCTTCGGGGCAAAGGTGGATACCTCAATTCCGTCAGGGGCATATTCAATACCTAACAATTGCGGTAGTGGCGGAGCCAGCAATGGTGACGGTGGCGTTCAACGGGAATGGTGCCACCAGCGGCAGTATGTCCTCAATCAAGATTCCGGCGGGCGGGTCACAGGCACTTCCCAGCAATACTTTTACTCGCAGCGGCTACGTATTTAACGGCTGGAATACTGCCTCCAACGGTAGCGGCACATCCTATCTTGTGCCCATTTCGCCCAATCCCGCGCCATATAAAGCAGCGTTGTTTCCGGGATACCCATATCCTATCATTTGTCATGCGGTATATGGCTTCTAACAAGGCGGCAATTTCGCTTATTGTGGTATCATCGTCCATTTCGTCACAAAGTGCATCTATTCTTTCCAACGTTGTCATTCCTGTTTTCCTCCTGTAAAAAAGTCATGGTTGACCTTTTGCGGGTGGGGTATAGTAAAATATATTTATACCATTCCGCAAAGGGTCTTGGGTTGTATCGGTTCACTGTCTGTCCT
>VOFH01003368.1_pt1 | contig 41623 bp, 82 predicted proteins | sample 5384091 | NCBI WGS metagenome assembly VOFH01 (sample SAMN12384727, study PRJNA508395) | human gut metagenome | isolation source: healthy gut G | host: Homo sapiens
GGCAATCAGGAGAAAGAAGGCGGACGTAATAAATGTTGACTTCTTCTTCCGCTGACTACCTTCACCGGCACCAGCATAGTCAGCTGCCAGTCAACGCCTACCGAGTATGATTTAAATAGTACTCCCTGACCTCCTATCTGTACGGTCATCAGCTGCTGGTGACCGGTATTAATATTTTCCCGCAGCTGGTGCACCGAACCTCTGCTGAATCGTTCTCCTCCAGGCTGTTAAACAGATTGTAGCCGGTCATGACATGTTCCTGGGCCGTGCGGAAAGCACGACTCCATTACCGTGGGTGATATACAGTTTCCGCCCTGCCGTCAAAGGCTTTAATATCAAGAATATCAAAGATGTTCCGGCTGTTGTACGCCGCGCCTATGGCTTTAAATGTCTTCCCATGAATGGTCATATCTTTTACCGGGGACAGAAAGATCAGCTTGTTCTCATCTTCAAAATGGTATTATCCAGAATCACGGATTTGTGATTCGTGAGCTAATCCGGGTGACCTCTTTGTAAGAAAGAAGGGAGACCGAATTATCTTTATCGTAATAGGTATTTTTATCCACCAAAACAGAGAATCAATCCCCAGTCTTCCTTTTTTCCTTTGTATAATCGCTAATGCTGCTCCATTTCCTGATCGGCATTAGCGGAAAAGTACCGGTAGATGATATTCACCATATTCCACTGGTTCTCAGACTGCTTTTCTATGGAGACAGCCATCTGACGGGAAATTCATCCAGATGCTCGGAGCTCTCCAGATACATGGTCTGCCGGATAATAGAAAGATAGAGAATCAGGATGATTGCGATAATCAGCGTAAATGCTGTTACCAAAAGAAACTTCCAATTAAATTTTGCTTTATTATTCATCAGCGGTTTTAAACCTCACTGCACTATTTTTTAGCCATTGGTCCAGCGCCCTCTTCAACTGTTCCATATTAATGGGTTTTGCCAGGTGTTCGTTCATTCCGGCTTCCGCCGTCTTCTGACGGTCATCGGCAAAGGCATTCGCGGTCATGGCTATATCGGTATGCTTTTGGCATCGTCTCTCTCTATAGCCCGGATTTTCCGGGTTGAGGTGCAGCCATCCATCACCGGCATCTGCATATCCATAAAAATCAGATCGTAGTATCCGGGAGGGGATTCCATGAAACGCTCCAGGGCAGCTTTCCCTTCCCGGCGACCTCCACAGTAATTCCCAGCGTTTCCAGCATTTCGAGGCAATTTCCTGATTCAGATCGTTGTCTCCACCAGCAGGATTCGTTTTCCCATAAATAGTGAGCCGGTCTGTGTCTGCACTTCCGGCTGTACGGTGCTTTCGCTGTCCAGAAACTGCTTCAACTTCGAAACCAGGCGGAACGAAACAGTGGTTTGGTAATGAAGTCATTAGCCCTGCCGCCGCTGCCCTGTCTATATACGCAGAGAAATATAGGCGGATATCAGAACACCGGTATCCGGCTACCCAACACCTCCCGTAACCTCTGTGTCGTCTCGATTCCGTCCAGTTCCGGCATTTTCAGGTCCAGGATTACTGCAAAGTAATCGCGTCCGCTCATGCATCGCAGAGGCCCGTTTTATTTATCCTGGCCGTTTTACCCATTCACACCGGATGCTAAGCGCTGTCCAGACGGGTGCAGGTGTTGAGCAGGTGATTTCGTCATCCGCCACCAGGACAGATAGTCCCCTGAGCGCTTGTCGTCAGCAATTCCGTCGCTTCTCCTTAATGTCACCGAGGCGGTAAATCTGCTGCCTGCGCCGTATTCGCTTCTACCTGTATGCTGCCACCCATCTTTTCTGCAATACTCTTACAGATGGCAAGGCCAGTACCCTGTACGGCGTCGATCTGCTTCTCCTCCGCCCGTTCAAACGGCTCCAAAGACCCGTGTCAGAAATTCGCTGTGCATCCTGATTCCATTGTCCTCCACCACGAACTCATAGCAGCTTTTCTCCGATCGTTTGATGGCTTTTCAAAAATATCCAGCCGGATTAACCTTCTTCCAATCGGGGTGTATTTGATTGCATTGGTCAGCAGATTCATGATCAGCTGCTGGAGCCGCTGCACATCACCGAGCACAGACTCATGCTCTATATCGTTGACATGGATCTGAAATTGCTGCTGCTTTTCATCGACCAGAGGCTGCACCATGGATACCACACTGTGAATCAGCCCGCCAGATGAACCTCCCTCCTCAGACACAGCGTAATCTTACCGCTCTACTTTGGACATATCCAAAACTTCATTGATAATACTTAACAGCAGCTTGGCCGAGGAATCGATCTTATCGAGACAGTCCACCAGACGCTCCTGTATATTTAAGTGAGTTCTCGCAATGGACGACAGCCCCATGATTGCATTCATAGGGGTGCGGATCTCATGGCTCATCCGGGACAGAAAATCTGATTTTTGCCCGGTTGGCTTTCTAAATCGGTCGTTATCTGCTTTTCTTTTGAAGCATCTCCATTAAATTCGTCTGGAGGCTGATCTCTCCGACATATCTGTGTAGGTAGCGTAATAGATACGGCCTCCGCTGTCGATTCACGCAGGCTCAAATTTGAGCTGATTCCATACGTAAGTACCGTCACTGCGGAGCAGCCGGTACTTTTTGACACCGAAGTGATCCGTTTTGAAACCTTCCTGATATTCCTGACGTACCTGTTGGTTATCCGGCTCGGAATATTGGCGAAAAAGTCGTCAAAATATTCACTTTCCAGAACGGCGGCGTTACGGTCAGGAACAATGGCATCCTCCGCGGTCCGGGGATTCTGAGAAGCCGGTACATCCCCAGGTTGGCGTACAGCGGTTTTGTCCTTCCATCCGGATAGAGAGACGCACGAGAATGACACCCGATGAAATGGAATCCAGCAGATCGTATGCTGCGTCCGTCCGTTTCTGTGACGCCAGCGATTTTTCCAGTTTATTCTGGTAGTCTCCATTGATCTGTTCATACCGGGTTTTCAGCAGGAAGATGCTGATGATCTGGGCGATCGTCATGACGCATTCCCTGGTCTCGTGTCGCCTTCCCAGTCTGTGCGGAAGCGGGACGGAGTCGCCTTCCCAGTCTGTGAACGGGTGCCCAGCCGTTTCAGAATCGCAGCCGATTCTCAGGCAGGTGTCCGTGCTCCAGAAGGCGGTAGTACTGCCAATGCGAAGGCGCGTCCAGTCTCTTCTGATCGGTGTCCTTCCTGTTCCAGGCGGAATCCATGAAGCCCGAGCGGTCCAGAGATAGGTGTTGATAACTGACTGTCGGAAACGGAATATTCCGAAATGTATACAATATCCGCTGAAAATTCGTTTCCTACTAATACCAGCACGCGGCGGACTGCCGCATCAAAATCCGTTTCGTTCCATAGAATGTCCAGGATTCGTGTCTTTAACTGGCTGTAATTATCTGTATTCATATGCTCCTCCGCCTGATTCTTTCGTCTGCTGTTTCAAATCCTGGCTCTTCTTATCCTTGTAACGGAAATGTCCCGGCAGCACACAAGGCATGCTTCCATCCGGTTCCACTGTACAATCGAAGCGTCAGTCAGAACCCAAATCCCCAGAATATCATTGTATAGCTCCATGGTGCTCTGGCCGGTCTCACGGGCTTGTTTAAGCGCACAGTTTTCACAGGACGGTCCTGCTTATAAAACCCTCATAGCAGGGCCTGCCAGGTTCTGCTTCTGGCACCAGTTCCTTTGTCTTTCGATTGAGGTAACGCAGGGTAGGTGTCCGGATCCAGGACATACAGCCATACCTCCTGCTGATCCAGAACACTGTGCAGGTTCAGCACGGATTCACTCAGGCATCCTGGGTCCGGTACTTGAGTAGAACACGGACAGCAGCTTGCCTGTAAAGGTCAGCGTCGATCTGCTCCTTGGTCCAGAAACGGCGGATTCCGCAGTCATCAAAGCCTACCAGACCGTAGAAGACACCATTTTTCCTGTATGGCGTACTGTAGGGTGGACAGCACTGCCCGCCCCTCCAGAAATCCCTTTCCCGGTCCGCCAGTTTGCTGATATTCTGACAGTAAAAAGAGTCCGTTCACCAAAGTTCTTCCGTAATCAAACGCCGTTGCCACATAGGGAACCTGCTGGAGGTAATGGATCTGCGGCTCGATGCCTCGGCGCACCACCATCAAAGGTGTTGTTGCAGCGCCGCCCATCTTTGCTGCTTTCAACGATATAAGTCCGGCTGATTTCAAACATCTCCCCGATCAGGGCCAGAATGGACTGCACCGCCTTCCTTCGAAATCTTTAGCGCCGTAAAGAATATCAAACGCCCTCGAAATCAGGGTGGGAAGATTCAACTGCTTCAAACGGTCCAATCAATCTCCGTCCGGCAGACTGCCGCTTCCTCCTCCGGTTCTGCCGACAAGCCCATTCAGCATCTCATCCTGATAGCAGACCGCCTGCTGTTTGCCTGCTGCCTTGGCCCTGTAAAGGGCACGGTCGGCGTGTTCAATAAATCCCGGAAGCTCATACGCCGCCCCTGGCAAAGGCCAGGCCGACACTGCAACGAAAAGGTCATATATTTCTATGTTTTCATGAAGCAGATCCTCAGAACCGAAAAGGATTTCCTCTGCACGCTGCTCGCCACCTTCTTCCTTTCGGACGTTTGGCATAAAGATCAGGAAATTCATCGCCGCCGATCCGCGCGACCGTATCCTGGCCGCGGAACAGCTTCGCCACATTTGAGGAGAGCTCCACCAAAGTACCGCGTCCCCGAACATGTGGCCGTATGGTCGTTGATCTGTTTAAAATCATCCACATCCAGAATCATCAGGCCGACAGGTCATCGGGAGCGAGACCGAAAAGGTGTGCTTCTATCCTGCCCCGCAGAAACCTTGTTATAGAGGCCGGTGAGTACATCGCGTGCCGCCCGGTCCTCCAGGGACGCTTTTCGGCCTTCTGCGAATCGATATCCACGATCACCCCGACAGCCTTAAATGGCTTGTTGTCACTGTCAAACGGAGCGGTGGGCGCGCCAGCCTCCAGCGATAGACGCCGGCTTTATCCGCAATACGGAATTCGGCTTCCTTTATAAGGGAGGCCGGTTCTCATGGTCTGCATCAGATCCTGGAATACGGAACATCGTCCGATGGATATGCGATATTCTGGAGATATCACTGCTCACATTCTTAGTAATAGGCTGGTAAACCGTACAGATTCTTCCAGTTGGGGGAGAGATACAGTTCATTACGGATATCCCATTCAAAAAATAATATCATTCGTCTGTTCCATGATGATATTGTGCCGTTCCAGGACAGACGCAGCTGCTCCTCCGCCTGATGGTGTCGGGCTGCATCCAGAATCACGCAATACGCAACCCGGCACCGTTCTCCACCGTGATGATACAGTGATCGGATACCCAGACCGTATGGGCTATCCTTTGCCACAAGACGGTATTCGAGTTCCAGAATCTTCCCTCGTTGCGCTGTTCTTAAACTGCTTTGCCAGCTTTTCCCGGTCAGGGGGATATACGAGTTCCATCAGATGGTTGTGAAACTGCGTTTCGATCTCGCGCTCGGAATAACGCAGCAGATTCACGAGGCTGTGGCTGACGGATCAGTGTAATGCTGATCGCACGGCACTCTGAATGCCGCCTAAGAGCAGGTCGGCAGCCGGATAAGCGACTGGCAGCGGTTCGAATGGAACGGATGGCCCGGCTGATCCGCCTGAACCGTCTGCGGAAATTCTTCCTTTGCGCCACACCAGCAGTACCCGGTGCCGACGGGGATTCTCCAGATTGATACGAAGCAGTGAGGCTCTGCACCAGACGTATGTATCCCTGATGCGGTCCAGATCCGGACCTCCGGTCGCGGCAGGTCAGTCCTTCGTCGAAAAGCCCCCTGATATAATTGTCCAGCAGGGCTAATACCTGCGCACGGTCTTCAGGATGAACTGCCGCTTCCGCAAAATTGCGGATGGCGTCCTCGAAACGGTTGCCTGACCGTAGTGCGGAAAATCCTGATCCGCTAAGTAGACCAGATGATAGACACCGGTATCGTAATCCAGTTCCATGACCGTTGAATCCATATGGCGCAGCAGGGTGAAATATTTAAGCTGGCTCTGTTCCAGCGTGTTGTCTCCGGTATCATAGAGGAGGCGGAGGAATATGAGCCGTCTTGAGCTTGCGGGCAGATGGTCGGCATACTCTGCGGAAAGCTGCGCAAAATTTATCCCTTACATTTTTAAAGCATTCCAGAAGCCGCGGAGAGAATTTCCCGCATTCTCCATTCAGAATCATGCCAAAACGCCTGGCTGGGGGCAATGGCTTTATAGATCCGCGGTCCGTGGTGAGGGCGTCGTAGCAGTCCGCGATGGCTACCACCTGGGCGCAGATGGGGATGCTGTCCCCCTTCAGGCCATCGGATATCCGTTTGCCATCCCATCGCGCGTGGTGGTAGCGGCAGATCCGGTAGGCGTATTCAAAATACTCCTGATCACGCAGACTGTCCAGGTCTGTGAGAAGCTCGCAGCCTTTCAGCGTATGGGTTTCATGACTTCGAATTCCTCATATGTCAGCTTTCCGGGCTTGTTGAGAATACTGTCGGGAATGGCAATCTTACCGATGTCGTGCAGGAAGAGGCCTCTGTAATAAGCTGGATCTTCCGGCTGTCCAGGTTGTAGACCTGATAATTTTCCGCTACGTCCTCCAGCAGAATCTGTGAACATCCGATGCGGCGGATATGCTGACCGGATTCAAGGCTGCGGTATTCGATGACTGAGGTGAGCATATCGATCATGCGGCATTGGCCTCCCGTGTGCGGGCAGACTGTTCCGCGACCATCGTCTCCAGCTGCCGCCTGTAACGGCCCAGTTCTATAATATTTTAACACGGTTTTTAATTTCAGCGGGATCAAAGGGCTTGGCGATGACATCGGATGCGCCCAGTTCAAATACCCTGGTGCGGTTTCCCATGCTGTCGTCCGCCGTGATCACGATGACTGGTGAGTGGTAAAGAAAACGGGTCTCCTGCATCTCCTTTAATACCTCGTAGCCATCTTTTTCCGGCATGACGAGATCAGGGAGAACCACGGTGATTCGTTCGCGGTACTGCCGCAGCAGAATAAGGGCCTGCTCTCCGTTCTCTGCCTCCAGCAGGTTATATATTCATCCTCGAATAAGTTTCTTAATATAGCCCGGTTGAGATCTGCATCATCTGCAATTAATATAGTTTCTTTCCCGTCCAAAGGATCACCTCACTTTTTCTCCGCTGACATATCATATAAATAATAATTATAAAGCATAACCGAAAAAAACTCAACCACATATGGACAGAGTAATCGGCGAGTGAAATCGGCAAATGAACGCAGCAAGTGAAGCCGGAAAGTGAAAACTGGCAGCAGACGGGATATAAACGCACGAAATAGAAAACGGACTCGAAGAGTCCGCTGCTTATAATCCCTGATTCTATGGAAGGAAGATAAAAGAATCGCCATCTATCCTCTTTTATTCATTTCTATGACAGCATCTGCGACAACCACCGGACGCAGCCTTGCGGCAAGCATATGCCAAGAATGCACAGCAGGCCATCCGGAAACATGGTAGGCAGACAATAGACTGCGAAAAATCGCCGCCCAGCCTACGGTGTTCGGTGTAACGACGATAAAATGCGTAATAAAGTAAAATATAAGATTCCCGTTCCATAATAAATGACGTAACCGATCGCTGCCGCAAGGATCCAGGTCCTGATCTTCGACGAACGCAGGATCTCACGCCCTTTCCCATCGCATAGGCCGCAAAGCAAAGCCCAGCAGAAAGCCGAAGGTCGGCCGGATTAAAAGGCAGGGCCGCCGCCGCCGTGCAAAAACCGGAAATCCTACCAACCAATGACCAGATACGTTGTGACACTGTAAAAAGCCCGTTTCGATCCCAGTAAAAGACCTGCCAGGAGTACAAACAGCCACTGCAGCGTAAAATTCATCGTATCCATACCAACCGGAATCACAATCTTTAAAAAAGCCCCGACCGCGATTAACGAGGCAAAAGGCCGCAAATCGCCATATCCTTCGTCAGTTTCTTCTTTGAGCCATCACTCCATTTTTTCTCTCATCTGTATCCTCACCTTTCTGTCTCACCTTTCGCCAGTGCCATGATGATTCGTACACTTTTTTAATAATTTTTAATCTTTTTTAGACGGCCCCGTTGTTTACTGAAGGCGTAAACCGCAGCGTCACAGCCGCAGCCCTTGATATCCTTGATCCGGGACAGAATCATATTGCAGCTGCTGCTGAGTACCCGGGAAGCGGGTCTATCACTTCCTGAATCAGCCGTTCCATCTCCTCGCCGGATGCGGCAACAGCGTGGACATGCAGCTTGTTCTTTCCGGTGACACGGTAAATCTGTGTGATGGTTTCATTCTGGCGCAGCGTCTCTGTTACCTCCGGGCCAGTGTGTCCGGGCTTGTCTCAATCTCAAAGTAGCAGGATACGGCTCCGCTGATCTTTGCGGATTGATAATGGTGGTGTACTCTTCGATCACGCCCCGCTTTTCCAGTGACTGAACCCGCATCTTGACTGCCACCCGAGATGCCGACCAGGCTGCCTATTTCGGAATAGGACATACGGGCATTCTTTATCAATAGCTGTACAATCTTCTGATCCAGTTATCCAGGCCTTCAAGAAACATGTTATCTCCTTCTTTTACGATCGTTTTTACAATCATAGATACAATCATTTCACCAGTTACTCTCCTGATATTATAAAATCATTTGCTGCAAAAGGCAATCTATTAATTGACATGCGCTCTTTAACCGATATAATTATTACGAAACGTAAGTTATAAATTACATATAGAAAGGTTTTTGCGCTGATGATAAAAGGTGATTTAACACAGGGGCCGGTGATGAAAACCATGTTCTTTTGCGGTTCCCTATGATTTTAGGCAATCTTTTACAGCAGTGCTATAATGTTGCGGATACCCTGATTGTGGGACGCTTTTTGGGGCCGGATGCGCTGGCCGCAGTGGGCTCCTCGTTTACTCTTATGACATTTCTTACATCGATCCTCCTGGGGCTTTGTATGGGGAAGCGCCGTCTTTTCGATCCGGTTTGGGCAGAAGGATTTTGACGGGCTGAAAGAAAGTATTTTACCTCCTTTCTTCTCATTGCGGTAATCAGTATCCTTTCTGAATCTGCTGGCCTTTTGGAGTGCGGATCTGATCCTTGTTTTTTTAGAGTGCCGGAGAAATACAGGGATGATGCGGGAGTACCTGATCGTCATTTTCTGCGGTATCATGGCGGTGTTTCATAACTATTTTTCCTGTCTCCTGCGCGCCATTGGTAATTCCGTCACGCCTCTGCTGTTTTTAGCGGTTTCCGCTGTGATGAATATCGGTCTGGATCTCTGGTTCGTGCTGGGGCTTAAACGGGGTGTTGCCGGAGCTGCGGAAGCTACCGTCATATCCCAGTACGTTTCAGGGGAATCGGAATTGCCGTGTATTCCTGGTTTTCCTGCCCATGGCTGCGTATCGGAAAAGAACACTGGAGAATCCGCCGCTCCTGTTTAAAGAGATTGCCGGATTTTCCGTGCTGACGTGTGTCCAGCAGTCCGTCATGAATCTCGGCATCCTGATGGTGGCAGGGCCTTGTCAACAGCTTTCGGTACAACCGTGATGGCGGCATTCGCGGTCGCTGTGAAGATAGACTCGTTTGCCTACATGCCGGTTCAGGACTTTGGCAATGCCTTCTCCTCCTTTATTGCCCAGAATTTCGGCGCAGGCAGGAAAGACCGCATCCATGCCGGATTTCGGGGAGCGGTCTTAGTCTCCTCCTGTTCTGTCTCATAATTTCCGCCGTTATCTGGAGGTTTGCGCGGCCGCTGATGCTTTGTTTGTCAATGAGCAGGAGACGGCAATCATTGCGGAGGGAATTCCGCTATCTTCATATTGAAGGCGCTTTTTACTGCGGAATTGGCTGTTTGTTCCTGCTGTACGGACTTTACCGCGCGCTGGGAAGGCCAGGCATGTCCGTGGTTCTTACGGTCATTTCCTGGGAACCCGCGTCCTGCTCGCCTATATCCTGTCTTCCATACCGGAGATCGGTGTCGTTCGGTATCTGGTGGTCCGTACCGATCGGGTGGTTTTCTGGACGCGGTCGGATTGGGCTTTATCCGGTACAGTTTATTTTATCCGCCGCAGACAGAAAGGAATTATACGTATTACAGATATTCTTTAAAAGGCTGCTCCACAGGCCGTGTTTTTGCTTTCCTTGCTGCCTTGACCAGTTCATACCAGAACACGGAAGCCGCGGAGGTGAAACGTCAGCGATGCGCCAGCTGTAAAGCCGGATACCGTTTAAGGGAACCAGCTTTAAAACGAATGAACGGGGCTGTAGAGACTGGCACCCAGAAGCAGCAGAGTCATAAGGGCAGCGGCCAGCAGCATGACGCGGTCGCGTGCCAGTTTACGGGCCGAACGCCAGGTGCTGTCGCACTCCGATGAGTTGACCAGTACGAGAAATAAATTTCCCAGAATTACAATGGCAAGCCCCATGGAACGTGCCTGTGGCGCCGCCTCCCCCGCCGGAGCATCAGATAATAGCTTCCGAAGGAGGCTGCGAAAAGGACAAGCCCCTGAATCACGCTTTTCGTCAGGGAAGAGAGCGCAGAGCTTTCTCCGACCGTTTTCGCGGCGGCCTGCACATGACGCATGATTCGGCAGGCTGACGCTCCAGAATCACCGAACAGGTCGGATCAATCATTAGCTCCATTAATACAATGTGCACAGGCAGGAACATGAGATCCTGAGGAACAATCCCCAGGACATGGAAGCCACCAGGGAGGCCAGGGGCAATGGGAATATGGATGGTGAAGATATAGCCTACCGCCTTTCGGATATTGTCGTATTCTCCTTCCATCCCGCACGGTTTCAACAATCGTATGAAAGTTGTCATCCATCAGGATTAAATCTGCGGCCTCCCCTGACACCTCACTTCCCCGTTTTCCCATAGCGATTCCAATGTCCGCATATTTCAGCGCTGGGGCGTCATTGACTCCGTCTCCGGTCATGGCGGCGGTCTCCCCATTGTCTTTTAAGGCCTGAACGATCCGCATTTTGTGTTCCGGTATGACCCGCGCAAAGATGGAACTTGATTTACCGCCTGCCAGGAGCTCTTCGTCTGTCATTCGGTCCAGCATCTCACCGGTGATACTGCCGCCTTCACAGTCAATTCCGGTCTGGGCAGCGATGGCCGCAGCGGTGAAGCCGCTGTCCCGGTTATCATGACAATGCGGATTCCTGCCCTCCGGCAGAGGGCAATATCTTCTTTTATGCCTTCACGGGGCGGATCATAAAGTCCTGCAAGCCCGGAAAACAGGAGGCTGCACCCAGCCAGAGAGTCCGGGATATTTTCATTCGGAGGCAAAGCCTGCAGACGCCATGGCGATGACGCGGAGTCCTTCCGGCCTGACAGCTCTTCGTCTTTTCTTCCACGGTCTTCCGCTCATTCAGCAGGGAAGGGAACAGAGTTCGAGAATGGCTTCCGGAGACCCCTTTGCAGCCACGAGGCGTTCCTTCCAGCTCCCAGACGTGCCCCATTCTCCTGGTTTCGCTGGTAAATGCATACTCCTTCAGCAGCGTGCCGCTAAAGAGTGCTCCTTTGTAACTCCAGACTTCTCACAGTATTCCAGCATGGCTTTTCCATGGGGTCATAGGCGTCGGTCTCGCAGGCCAGCCCCATAAGCCGCGCCAGACCGCTGTCTTTGGCGGCCCCGGGCCACAGCGTTTTCACTTCCATATGGTTCTTTCGTTATGGTTCCGGTCTTATCCACACAGAGGACAGAGACGGCTCCCAGTGTCTCGACCGACGGCAGACGACGCACCAGGGAATGCTTCCTGGCCAGCCGCCATGCTCCCATAGAGAGGAAAGACGGTGAGAACCACGGGAAATTCCTCTGGTATCATGGCCATGGCCAGAGTGACTCCCGACAAAATACTTTTGATCAGCCGTTCCTGGAAACGGATAACCGGAGAGGTTGCCGTAGGTAAATGCGCTGACAAGAAGAAACAGGAGCGCAGCGATGCCGGCACAGACCGTAACCAGACTCTTCGTCTGTTTTGAAGCGGAGTCAGCACCTTTTCGGCCTGAAGGAACATGGCTTCCCGCCTTTCCATATTCGGTGGCTGCGCCTGTCTTTTCCACCAGAACCAAGCATTGCCCTGCACGGCCAGGGTGCCTGCGTAGCAGAAATCGTTTTCCAGTAGCCCTTCGCTCTTCTCCGGTTCCGGGAAGGATCGTGGGTTCCGACGACCGGGCATGTTTCCAGACACGGACCGGTTCACCGGTCAGTGTTGATTCATCGACACAGAAATCGCTGGAGGATAAGATGGACCCGTCGGCCGGGATCTTAATCCCTCACAGAGTACCATAATATCCCCGGTACCAGCTCCGTACTGGCAATCTCCTTCCCTGGTTCCGTCACGGATCACCGGTGACACGCGGGCAGACATCCTTGAGCGCACGCAGCGTGCGGTCCGTTTTCCATTCCTGGCGCCCCTTGGTGGTTGATCTTACCGGAACCAACCAGAAGAATAACGCTCCGTCCCGGGGTTCCCCCAGAATAAAGTAAATAACCGACGCGACCATGAGCAGGAGAAACATGGGCTCCGCCATGACGTGGAGTGCTTTCTTAAAAAACTTTCCTTCTTTTGCGGAGAGTCAGTTCATTTCTTCCGTATTTTCCAAAGCTTTTGTGCCCCGGCGGTTGTAAGGCCCTCCGGGATTCCATTTTTTCCAGTGTCCATAAGGAACCTCCCATAATAAAAAACTAAAAAGGCGCACCTGTGAACATACTACTGTCCCACAGATGCGCCTGATACCATCTGCTGCCGTCTCGACGGCCCGGCTTCATGTCATTTACAGACATTGCCTGCTCAGTTTGTACTGTTGATCCCGCATCCTTTTCTTCAGATGGAATGCAGTGCAAAGAGATTATCTTATGTTATCTTATGAAGGAGGCCGGAAAGATGTGACAAAGGATTTGTCAACAGGATCAGGGGATTACAATAAAAAACAGAGGATACCTGCTATCAACACGGTACCTCTGTCGTTTTTTAAATTCTGTAAAAACCAAATGCCATTTAACGAAAGAATTATAAAAGTCTTTCAAATCCGCCTTTGTTTCCGCGTCAAGCTCTCCGTTTTTTATGCCGAGTATGGCTCCCTCCAGCGAATAGAGACGATGAATGCAGGCAGAGTCATCGATGGCCTTGATACGCAGCCAGGCCTGACGGCTTCCGAGCTCCTTTAAGTTCCTCATAAGTCGTGATACCGACCTGGTTTAACTGTTCTCCACTTTTGCCGATATTCGGCAGTTTCGCCAGTTCTCCCATAAAGAATCCTCCTTTAGCGTTCTGCGAATTTTTCTACAATTTTTAACAAGTAGCTCAACCACTTTTTCCATGGACTGTACTGGAATAAACTCATACTTACCGTGGAAATTATGAGCCTCCGGTGCAGAGATTCGGACACGGAAGGCCCATGTAGGAAAGACGGGCGCCGTCGGTGCCTCCGCGGATCGGAGTTACGATCGGTTCGATGCCGATCTCTTCCATCGCCGCTTTGGCAATGTCGATCAGATAGATATTCGGCTCGATAATCGCCTTCATGTTGCGGTAGCTTTCCTTCAGTTCCAGTTCCACGGTCCCTTTTCCGTATCTCTCATTTAAGTAGACGGCAACACGGTGATAAACTCTTTCTTTTCTGCAAACTTTTTCTCGTCAAAGTCCCGGATGATATAGTCCAAATGAGCCTCTTCCACGATCCGCGTCATCGTGTCCAAATGGAAAAATCCTTCATACCCTTCCGTATACATGGGATTTTCAAACACCGGGAGCATGTTGTGGAATTCCATGGCTATAAGAATCGCATTTCTCATCTTACCCTTGGAGGAACCGGGATGAATGCTGGAACCGTGAATGTTTACTTTTTGCCGATGCGGCGTTGAAGTTCTCATACTCCAGTTCACCTAAAGCACCGCCGTCTACCGTATATGCAGCATCCGCCGCAAAGCCGGCCACATCAAATAAATCGGCGCCGTGCCCCACTTCCTCATCCGGTGTGAAGCCGATGCGGATCGTTCCGTGGGGAATCTCCGGGTGGCCAGAAGATACTCTGCCATGGTCATGATTTCTGCGACACCGGCCTTGTCGTCCGCACCTAGCAGTGTGGTTCCGTCCGTGGTGATAATGTCCTGTCCCTTATACTTTAACAGATCCGGGAAATCGGCTGTCTTCATGGTGAGACCGGTCTCCTGATTCATCAGGATGTCACCGCCGTCGTACTGTTTCACTATCTGCGGGCGTACACCGGCGCCTGAGTAAGCCGGCGCCGTATCCATATGAGCGATAAAACCGAGCACCGGAACCTTCTTGTCCATGGTAGCCGGTATGGTAGCATATACGTAGGAGTTCTGATCCACGCGCACGTCCTGCGCATGCATGGCGCGCAGTTCTTCCGCCAGCACCTCCGCTAAGACACGCTTTTCCGTACTCGGAATAACTTCCACGTCTTCCTTCGATTCGGTACGTAGGAAACATACTTTTAAAAAGTGATTTAAAACTTTTGACATGATTCTGTCCTTTGACTATAGATCTCTCGTATCGTTGATAAGTATCTGACGGTTTCTGTCCTTCAGACCTTCTTCTCTCAATTTCTAATTATAAATAAACACGAACAGGGTGAAAGCCCTCATTTCAACACAAAAACTTTAAAAGAAAATACATTTATCTTCTCTCAAAGGATTTTTCTGATTAACATCATTTATGTCGACTCATCGCCTCTATCTTATTTCTTACTTTACCTGTTTGCCAGTTTCCCGCGTAATATCCTCCCAGGTTACGCCCTTATCCGCCATCAAACCATCATGTGGTACAGGAATCGGAAATCTCATACTTCACTTCCTCCGGTCGGGATTCTTGGCGGCGATGACGTCCTGTCGCCTCTTCCCCCAGCTTTTCAGAATCTTGTCAATGCCCCTTATCGAACAGATAATTGGTATAGGAGCCTCCTTCGGATTCTCCTTACGGTCGAGAATAACGGCAAGAAAACGTCTTCAAATACCTTTCAGCGGATTCGTCTCCTGATACTCTTTTTGACCAGCGTCTGGAAGAAACTGCGTGCGCCCGTATGGCAGTGCGGCCCCGATCTGATTGACCTTTGCCAACAGGGTATCGTTGTCGCAGTCTAAGGAGAGAGACTTCACATACTGGTAATGGCCGGAGGTCTCACCCTTCAGCCAGAGACTCTGGCGGCTTCTGCTGAAATACGTCATGAGGCCGCTGTGAAGCGTCGCCTCAAAGGATTCCTCATTCATATAAGCCAGCATTAAAACCTCTGAGGTTCTGTAATCCTGAACAATCACAGGGATAAGTCCATCGGAGTTCAGCTTAAAGTTTCCCACGCCACGGTGCTTTCAAAGGTATCGACTGCAATGCCGTTCTTTTTAACTGCTGCTTTAATTCCATGCAGGAAGGTGATTTTCCGGTCATGGAACCGATGACGCCGGATACACGGCCAGAAGCCGCCATGCGGCGAGCGTACAGCCAGCGTCAGGCCGGTCTGATGAGAGGATAAACGTCTCTTCCTTCTCTCCAGCCGCGCGATCTCCTCCCTGTGACGGGCAGGCAGTCCCGAGAATCATGACGGAAGCGCCCAGCTGGCTGTATTTCCGCAGTTCGTTCCAGAGGTGAAATCCGGCAGCCAGGCGTAGATCTTATCATCACCGAAACGGTCGGAGGCCTCCTTCATCAGGTCTACGTTTTTCATCCACATCTACATTGAGAAATACGGCCTTTGCGCCTGCGTAGAGGTATTTTTTACATCCTCCAGACGTCTGACGCGGCCTCCGGTTATAATGGGGACATCGGCCGTTCTGGCGATTTCCTTGATCAGTCCGATGGAACGCTCGTGATCCTCATCCGTTTCGGGATAGATCATAGAGAACAGTTCATCGGCGCCGCTGTCACCGTAATACCGGGAAAGTGTGAGAACGTCATTCTTCACAGCAGCCCTGGCCCCACAATGCCGTACTGCCTTTCCCTCACGGATCCCGAATCCCTGAATCACCTTTTATATTCGTTCATAACGTTATTCTCCTTCCGCACCACTGTCATTCGAATGCTTCCACTGCTTCCTTTAGATTGATTCTGTTTTCATACAAAGCTTTTTCCAATGATGGCGCCCTTTACCCCCGCATCATGAAGCCGTTTTAAATCGTCCATGGACGACATTCCGCCGGAAGCGATGATATCCATGCCGGTTTCCTCGGTAAGGGCTCTTGTGGCCTCCACGTTGGGGCCTGTAAGCATTCCATCCCTGGAGATATCGGTATAGACGACATGGCGGACGCCGTATTCCTTCATCTGACCGCATAGATCCGCCGCCGTTATTTCGCTGACCTTCTCCCAGCCTTCGATGGCTACCAGCCCATTTTTTCGCATCCACACCGGCAACAATCCGGTCTGCGCCGAAATGGGTACCGCGTCGCGGAGGAAAAGGATTTTGGACCGCTTTGTCCCGATGATTACGCGGCTGACGCCCAAATTCAGCATACGCTCGATGGCCTCCCTCCGTCCGGATTCCGCCGCCGATCTCGATCGGCTTGGAGAAGGCTGCGATGATCCGTCTGATGGCGTCTTCATTGACCGAATAACCCGCCAGCGCGCCATCCAAATCCACCAGATGCAGGAATGTGGCCCCTGTGATTCCCAGTATGCCGCCACCTTCTCCGGAGAATCGAATAAACGGTGATCTTTGAATTTTCCTTGTCTTAAGCGGACACACTGTCCGTTTTTCATGTCAATAGCCGGATATAAACTGCATAATATCTCCTTCTTCCCGGTTTAAAGTGTCCCTTTTGTTGACAACATATCCGTGATTCTCGGGTCCGTCTCAGAGGCCTCGTCGAGAGCCTTGGCAAATGCCTTGAAGATGCCCTAACGATATGATGGTTATTCTCCCGGACAGCTTTCTGATATGGAGGTTCATTTCCGCTGCATAGGAAACTGCGTAGAAGAACTCCTTTACCATCTCGGTCTCAAACTGCCCGACCCTTCGGCTGTAAAGGCCGCGTCGAAACGAAGTAGGGGCCCGATAAATCGATGGCACAGAGAATCAGGACTCATCCATGGGGGAAGAATCATATTTCCATACCGTTTGCTGATTTCTTATTGCCAACCGCCCTTTGATGGCAGTGCCCAGCACGATGCCCGTATCCTCGATCGTATGGTGGGTATCGACCTCCAAATCGCCCCTTCACTTCCACTTCCAGATCAAAAAAGCCGTGGCGGGCAAAGCTGTTCAGCATATGATCAAAAAGCCGATTCCCGTCTGAACAGAAGCGCTGCCCGATCCGTCCAGGTTAAGCTTCAGGCGGATATCCGTCTCTTTCGTCACTCGTTCGATTTCTGCAGTTCTTCCCATTATCCTGGCGTCCTCTCTTCTCTATTTTTCAAACCGGACTTTGACAGAATTGGCATGTGCGGTCAGCTGCTCCGCCTCTGCAAACGTCTCGATATCCTCATGGATGGCCTCCAGGGCGTCTCTTGGAATAGTAAATAATGCTGGACTTCTTCACGAAATCATCCACATTCAGGGGAGAAAAACTTGGCCGTTCCGTTGGTCGGAAGCACGATATGGTTCGGACCCGCGAAGTAATCCCCAAGCGGTTCGGAGCTGTATTCGCCAATGAAGATGGCGCCTGCATTCTTCACACGCGTCATGTCTTCAAACGGATTCTTTGTCACGATCTCCAGATGCTCCGGAGCGATCTCATTGACCGTTTCAATGGCGTCAGACATGGTGTCTGCCACCAGAAATAGCCGTAATTATCCAGTGATTTTTGAATGATTTCGGAGCGGGAAATTCCCGCACAAACCGAATCCACCTGCTTCGGATACCTTCTTTGCCAGCTCCATGCTGGTGGTCACCAGAATCGCGGAAGCCAGTTCATCGTGCTCCGCCTGAGATAAGAGATCCGCCGCCACGTACCGGGGTTTGGCCCCTCATCGGCCAGACCAGAATCTCGCTGGGACCGGCGATGCTGTCGATGCTGACATGGCCATAGACCGCCTTTTTCGCCAGCGCGACGAAGATATTGCCCGGGCCTACGATCTTATTGACCCGCGGATGCTTTCCGGTACCAAACGCCAGAGCCGCGATGGCCTGGGCGCCGCCCACCTTATAGACTTCAGTCGCCCCGGCAAGATGGGCCGCGGTAAGCGTCACGGGATTGACCTTCCGTCTCTGCCCGGAGGGGTTACCATGACGATCTCCTCGACCCCGGCCACCTTCGGCGGGAATGATGTTCATGAGAACCGAGGACGGATAAGCCGCCTTTGCCGCCCGGAACGTAGACGCCGACACTGAAAGCCTGTGATCTTCTGTCCCAGAATCGTTCCGTCCGGTTTGCTGTCGAACCAGCTGTAGGTCTTCTGCTTTCATGGAATGCCCGGATATTCTTCATGGACCGCTTCCATGACCTCCAAAAGTCCCGGTTCCACCTCTCTCATGGCCTTCAATCTCCGCTTCCGTCCACCCGGACATTGGAGGCGTCGATCACGGCATGGTCAAACTGTTCTGTATAGGAAAATACGGCCGCATCGCGGTCTCGTTTTACCGTGTCCACAATCTCCTGGACCGTATCTGAATAAGCGGTATAATTGTTCGGGTCCCGCTTTAACAAATCTGCGAGAATATTTCTGGACTGCTTCGTCTAACGCAACAATTCTCATCTGTTTTCCTCCTGGCTTGATGCGTTTTGTCCAAATCAGCCCATCGACTGCATTAAATCAAATCTGGATCAGCCGGGTAATCCGGTCGTTTTCCCGTTTCATGCTCACCTGGTTTGACCACCATGCGGGCGGACAGCGGGCAGATTTCCTCCAGCACCAGCCAGACCGTTTTCCTTCAGCTGTCGTTCCCGTCTCCACAATGTCCACAATGACCTCGGACAGTCCGACGATGGGAGCAAGCTCAATGGAGCCGTTCAGCTTGATGATCTCCACAGTCTGATGTTTTTATTATAAAAGTAATCTTTGCAATGGCCGGATATTTGGTGGCCACCCGGATCCTTTCATGATGCTTTAAAAGCTCTTTTCCGCCTCTTTCGGGCCGCAGACACACATGCGGCAGTTTCCCAGCCCCAGATTCATTACCTCATAGAGCCCGGCCCTCCTCCAGGATTGTATCCTTTCCGACCACACCGATGTCGGCGGCGCCGTACTCCACATAGGTCGGGCACATCGCTTGCCTTGGCCAGGAAAAAGCGCATCCCCAGCTCCTCGTTTGTAAAGATCAGCTTCCGGGAGCTCTTATCCCGCATCTCTTCACACGTGATTCCGATTTTTTCCAGCAGATCCAGCGACTGTTCTGCCAGACGGCCCTTTGCCAGGGCAAATGTCAAATATCTCATGTCATCCTCATTTTAAGTATTCAGACAGCGGTACCTCATCCATCCGGTTTAAGTTCAAATTCACGATCTTTACAGAAAAGCCCTTCTCATCCAATACAGCAGGTTGGTAATGGTGGTGCGTGCCTGCATAGACTGATAGGCTTCCAGCGTCCGCCCCGCTTTCTTAAGCTGAAGCTGAACCGGTATGGAGGTATCGCGGAAGTGCTTTGCCAGCTGGATCGCCTGTTCTCTGGATTCCGGCTCGAAGAGAATCATGGTATTGACCACCCGGACCGGCGTATCGATCTTCTGTCTGGATAAAGCCAGCATCAATCATCGACAGAGATTCCGAAGCCCACGGCCGGCGCATCCTTGCCGAACTGGACGAGAAGCTTGTCGTACCGTCCGCCGTTTACGATGTAATCTCCGGTTCCGTAAGTATAAGCCTTGAAAATGATTCCGGTATAATACTGATACTGGCTCAGCATTCCGAGGTCATACGAAACGTATTCCGATAAATCGTAGTATTCCAGAATCCGGTTGACCTCCTCCAGACGGTCAATCGCCCGCAAGGTCCGCGGATTCCTGGTAAATTCCTGGCGGCCTGGATCTCCTCTAAAGAACCGAACAACTCAGGAAGCTTTAGAATGCCTCCTTTAGCTCCTGGGGAATGGGCTGTTCCATCACCAGCTCCTCCACGCCGAAATAGTTCTTGTTCTCAATCAGTTCACGGAGTCTCTCTTCCATCTCTTCATCCATGCCCGCTTCCTCCAGAAGGCCGCGGAAAAAATCGACTTCGCCCAGTTCCACCCGGAATTCTGTGAGCCCGCCGCCTTCAGAGCCCGGATGACCATGGCGAGAATCTCGGCGTCTGCGTCGGAGGAGTCGTCCAATCAGCTCCACACCGGTCTGCGCCGCTTCCTTTGAGCCGTCCCCTGGTAGCTGGTGTTGTTGATAAAGGTGCGTTCCAGATAGCAGAGGCGAAGAGGCATATCCTCTCTCTGTAAAATACTTGGTCACACATCTGGCGATGGCCGGCGTCTCATCGGGCCGAGCACCAGGGTATGGTTGTCCTGTCGAAAAACTTAAACATCTCTTTTGCTTTTACGCTTCCCGGGATTCATTAAAGATATCAAAGAATTCAAAGGTCGGCGTTTGATGTCCTGATATCCGTACAGATGAATATCTCCAAGATCCTGTTCTGAATCGCTGCCTTTCGGGTACATTCCACTCCGTAGATGTCCCGGACGCCATCCGGTGTATGTAATAATTTGTTTGCCATAGCTTCCTCCGAACGTTGCTGTTCATTGCTTTCATATGGTAAAGTGCTACCATGATAACGTGTAGTTTATTATAAGGGACACTGCCCGACTTGTCAATCTCTTCTGTCCAAATCTTTCTGAATCATCTCCAGATAGTGGACAAAGATATCCCTGCTGCTGCGTATCCGCCAGGACTTATCCACTTCCTCATAGGTGAAGCTTTTTGCGTCCGCCTTCCTCCATTCTGGTCCAGAAACGGTCAATTTCATCGAAAGGAATGTAATAGACCTCATTTTTCACCGGATAGGACAGAATAATGAAGGAAATACCGCCCTGCTCCTCAAATTCCCTCATGAAGGCAATCTGATGCGGGTGGATATTGCAGGGGAAACGTCTCCACGGCGCACCTCCTTTGGCGTCAAAGCAGACGGGAATTCCCTGTACGGCGCCGATGTAGTCTACCGTACTCTTCTGATCGAAATAGGCCAGTGTGATGTGGCGGCTTTCCTTATCGATAGAGATGGGGGTGATCGGAGTCGGCACCTTCTGGATTAAGGCCAGCTTCTTCTCACGGTAGCTGTCGTTGCTGCGGTTGATGAAATCTTCCAGTGTGGAGCCCCGCAGGCCCCCTGGTATTCCATGTTCCCATAGCCTAACTCCAATCCCGGCATATTTTCCGGAAGGTCTGCGGGAGCGGCGCTGAAAAGGTTTTGCCGGAAAGATAAGTCAGCGGTTCCGGCAGTACCGGAAATGTCACCGTACAGGAATGAAGCATCTGGGAACGGATATTCCAGCGCTTTTTTCGCTTCCTCATTGACCGCACTGCTTTGCCGTATTTGAAATCACCGAGAATGGATGGCCGATGGAGGCCAAATGCGCCCGGATCTGATGCGTCCGCCCTGTAATCAGCTTGACGCTTAACAGCGTGCAGCGTCCTCCGCCCAGCCGAGCGCTTCATATTCCGTCATAATGGGAACGCTCCCCGCCGTTTCCGCAGCGGTTATGGTCACCTGGTTTGTGACGCTGTCTTTCTTTAAAAAGCCGGTGATGACCTGTTTATCCGTCACACTGCCCTTTACCACGCACCGGTAGTACTTATGCAGGCTTCTGTCTTTAAACACCGCCGACATGATCTGAAGCCCCGGCAGTGACTTGCCGGCGACGACGAGCCCGCTGGTGTTCCTGTCCAGGCGGTTGCAGACCGAGGGGCGGAAGCTCTTAGCTGCTCTGTGGATAACTGTCCGCTGGATACCAGGTAATCGATGATGTATTCCACCAGGGACTCATCGGTGTCCTTCGCCTTCTGGGAAAGCATGCCGGAAGGCTTGTTGACCAGAAGAATATGGTCATCCTCGTAAATGATCTGCAGATTCACCTTTTGACTTCCTGCAGCGTATGGACGGAAAAATTTCCCGATGGTCTCATCGGAAAAGAACAGCCTGACCTCGTCTCCCGTGACAAGCTTTTCTGAACCGTCGCACTTTTTCCCGTTCAGCGTGATGTTTTTCTTGCGCATCATCTTATACAGGAATCCCTTACCGGCCAGATTCAAGTATTTGGCCAGCAGCTTATCGAGCCGCTGGCCCGATTCATTTTCAGTAACAATGAGAGAACGCATCTTTCAATTCCCCTTACATGGATAAATTTTTAAGCAGCCGGAGTGTATAATCCACGCTGCCGTCATCCTCGTATTCCTCCGCCGGCTTCAGACTCTCCAGCCGGTGGAAAACGCCTTTTCATCGAGAATGATCTTCACGCCTGAATCCAGCTTGTGGCCTGCAAAGATCTCTTTTCAAACACTTTTCCGCTTTTGCAGTATCTAACTTCGGCGCTGTACAGTAAAGGAACACGCCGCCCGGATGAACGATGGCCGCATCGGCCGATGATGGTGTCTCTGGTCGTGATGATTAAGTCGTACAGAATGGAAAAACGCCCTCATAGCCGGCCACTCTCCGGTGAAAAGTCCTCGGAGGGCGTCTTATAACGCCAGCCTGCCAGAAGCGGGGAAGCCACGTTGGCCGTGGGAAGAACGGAAAGGATCGCCATGACCGTCAGAATATTCTTCCAGGCCGTGCTGTCCACAAAATTTCTGGCGGCCAGCTGTGACAATGATCATGACCGCACCGAAGGCGACCTTGCCTGTCTCCGCTTTTTATGATGATTCCGGTATCCATACTGTCCCTTGTCGTATTTTTCACAGTTGTCATTCCTTTTTATCGGTATAGTTTTTCAGAGCGCTTGTTCTGATTCTTAAGATCATGCCGTGAGGCATAATCTTGCAGAGAAGATGAAACGCCTTCATGGAAATGCCGTAGACCGACACCGTTCGTCCCATCATACTGTCGCGGATGGCCTTCTTTACCACTCGCCTCGGATCCGCCATGACGATCCGCTTATAGACAGGAATCTCACCCGTAGTCTCCGCGATGTCGAAAAATTCCGTCTTAACCGGGCGGGGCATACCGCGGTCACGTAGATGCCGCGAGGCTTCAGTTCCTCATTCAGGGCCCGGCTGTAGCTGAGTACGAAGACTTTGTGGCCGCATAGATGGCAAAATCCGGCTGCGGCAGAAAGGAGGCTGAGGAGGCCAGCTGAATGATCCGGCTGTTACCGGAAAGGTAGGGAAGCACCATATGGGTGACGACGCAGAGTGCTTTGCAGTTTAAATCCACCATTCCGGCTTCATCAGCAAGATTGATGGTTCCCTACCGGTCCGATCTTTCCAAAACCGGCGGAGTTGATCAGCCATTTGACATCGGGATTCTCTTCCTCCAGTGCATACTGAAATTCCATCAGTTCCTTCTGGTCTGTTAAATCCACGGCGAAAAAGACGTAAATGTACGGAACCGTGGATACCAGCTCTCAGCCTGTCCCTGCGTCTGGCAATGACCCAGATTTCATCGATTCCGTTAAAACGGTCCGCCAGCTGCCTGACAAATTCCTCTTCCCATTCCGGAGGAGGCTCCTGTTACAACTGCAATCTTCATAAAAATCCCTTCTTTTCGAGTTTTTTATTTTTTAACCTTTTATGAACGTTTCTAATGGTCTTTTTTTTCTTTCCTGTCCGCTTGTCATCCCGCTGTTTTCCCGGACCTTTTACAGCCCTGCTGCCTGCCCGCTTCCCGGTTTTGTGCCTCCGCCGTATGCGTCCGCCGCCGCGAAATCGCGTCCTGTATCTGGGACGGATCAGGCATTTCTTGTCATATCCGATTAGGTCGGTGCGGCCTGCCTTTTTAACGCCTCCTCTACCAGATCATAGTTTTTCGGGTTGCGGTACTGGATCAGCGCACGCTGCATCGCTTTCTCATGCGGGTTGGTCGGCACGTACACTTTTTCCATTGTGCGCGGATCATATCCCGTGTAGTACATGCACGTAGAGAGGGTAGATCGGCGTCGGATAGAAATCCTGCACCTGCTCCGGCATGTATCCCAAGTCGCTTAGGTACTCGGCCAGCTCGATCGCCTCAGGCAGGCCGGAACCCGGATGAGAGGACATCAGGTACGGACGAGATACTGCTTCATTCCAAGCTGTGCGTTCATATCCTTATATTCCTTTGACAAACTGGCGGTATACCTTATTCTCCGGTTTGCCCATGCGGTCTTAGCACCTTGTCCGCCACATGCTCCGGTGCCACCTTTCACTGGCCGCTGACATGGTACTGGCACAGTTCCTTTAAAAACTTTCGGCTGGGGTCTGCCAGCACGTAGGCAAACCGGATTCCGGAACGGATGAAGACCTTTTTCACCTTTGGCAGAGAGCGGAGCTTCTTTAACAGGGAAATATAGTCGCTGTGATCGGCATTCATGTTTTTGCACGGCTGCGGGAACAGGCACTGTTTGTGCGGACAGGCACCGTAGGTCATCTGTTTTTCGCATGCCGGGTGACGGAAGTTTGCGGTCGGACCGCCGACATCGTGGATATATCCTTTAAATCCGGTTCCTCCGTCAGAAGTTCGCCTCTCCTGAAGCGATTCATGGCTGCTCACCTGAATGATCCTGCCCTGGTGGAAGGTCAGGGCGCAGAAGCTGCAGCCGCCAAAGCATCCCCGGTTACTGATGAGGCTGAATTTAATCTCCGTGATGGCGGGAACTCCGCCTGCCTCCTCGTAGGAGGGGATGGTAGTTTCTCATATGGAAGATCGTAAACGGCATCCATCTCCTCTGTCGTCAATGGCTTGAGGGGGATTCTGAACAACGTATAAATTGTCTCTGGTACGGCTCTACAAGACGTTTTCCGATAAAGGGGTCCGTGTTGCTGTACTGGATATAATAACTTCTGGCGTATTCTTTTTATCCGCCTTCATGGCGCTGTAGGACGCAGAGTCAGCGCATCGTAGACGCTGTCTAAACTGCTGGTTTTGTATACCGTTCCATCAATAAAAGTAATGTCCCTGACATCGATCCCGCTGTTTAACGCATCGGCAATCTCGACGACAGACCGCTCTCCCATTCCGTAGGAGATTAAATCAGCCTGGGAGTCGATCAGGATCGAATGCTTTAAGCGGTCAGACCAGTAATCGTAATGGGCCAGCCGCCTTAAGCTGGCTTCGATGCCGCCGATGATGATCGGAATCCGTTTGTAGACTGGCGCGGATCAGGTTGCAGTAGACGACCGTCGCGTAATCGGGCCGCTTTCCCATAACGCCGCCCGGGGTATAGGAATCCTTTGCTGTCTTCTCTTTTGGAAACGGAATAGTGGTTTACCATGGAGTCCATGTTTCCGCCGGATACAAAAGAAACCCAGCCGGGGCTCGCCCAGCACCCGGATGCTCTCCGGATCTTTCCAGTCCGGCTGGGCGATGATCCCCACCCTGTATCCGTGGGCCTCCAGAAGCCGGGTAATGATGGCATGTCCGAAGGATGGATGGTCCACATAGGCGTCGCCGCTCACATAGACAAAGTCACATTGGTTCCAGCCGCGGATGTTCATTTCCGCGCGGTTCATTGGCAGATAATCGTGTATCATAGAGCAGCTCCATTTCTGTTTATAATATCGTAATAATCACGAATAAAATAGTCGGCCAGACTCTTCTTCTCCGCTTCCATATGTCTGGAGAATTCATCAGCCACGGCACATACCGTCATGCCGGCCCGTTTTCCGGCCAGAATTCCGGCAGGGACATCCTCGAAGACGAGACAATCCTCCGGAATGACGCCCAGGCGGTCCCGCGACATTCAGATAGATATCAGGCGCCGGTTTTCCGGCAGCCACCTCGCAGGCTGTGGCGATAACGTTAAAATACTCTCCGATCTTCAGGGAATCGATCACCGCATCCACCATCTCTTCCATTGCTGGTAGCAATACCGGCAGCGATGCCCTTCTGGCCCTTAAAAATGCTCCAGGAACTCACGGGCGCCGGCTTTTAACGGCACGTGGCAGCGGTATTTTTTCGATGGACATATCCCGCCAGATGGCCTTGATGTCTTCGATGGATTCCCTCAGTCCGAACCGGTCCTTAAAATAGACGGCGGTCTCGAAAAACTCATCCCTCGATCTCCTTCTGCAGCTCCGGAGGACAGTCGTGTCCGTAATTTTTTGAACTCGATGTCGATGTCCTTCCACATCCACATGGAGTCCACCAGCGTTCCATCCAGGTCGAATATGACCGCTTTCGTTTCTTCTATCATCATTCCTGCTCTGATCTGTCTTTTTTAGCAGTTCCAGTTCCTCATGGGTCAGCGGCCGGTACTCTCCCGGCTTCAGTGCCTCATCGAGCACGAGCGTCCCCATGGATAACCTCTTTAAGTATACCACATGACACCCCAGTGTTTCAAACATCCGTTTTACCTGATGAAATTTTCCTTTCATGAATCGTAAGGCGGATCTCGAACAACTCCCCGCAGCTCCCCCGGCGCACGATTTCCAAATCGGCGGGGAAGCGTCTCCGTTCCATCGGAAAGGGTCAGGCCAGCCGCCATGCGCTCCTTCGCGTCTTCTGGGAGCATTCCCTCTATTTTGGCGTAATAGACCTTATCACATGCTTTTCGGTGAGAGCAGACGATGGGCCCAAATCTCCGTCATTGGTTATCAGGAGCAGGCCTTCGGTGTCGATATCGAGGCGGCCACGGGAAACAAGTCATCCGCATCCTGCCGGTAATCAGATCAGAACCGTCCTGTGCCGTCGGTCTTCCCGTTGCGGAGACGACGCCCTCCGGTTATGGAGCATGTAATATTCGTACTCTGCATAGGCCACGATCCGCCCATCCACGGCGACCACATCGGAAGAGGGGAAATCTTCCGATCACTCTTTTCTCTGTCACACTGTTGACCGTGATGCGTCCCTTTCTTGCCATCTCTTTGATCTGGCTTCTCGTCCCCTGGCCCATCTCAGTTAAGTATTTATCCAGTCTCATAAAGTTCCTTCATCACATCCACCGCCATCGGATAATATTTATTCTTAAGTGCCATGCCCGTTCCCTTTTGCAAAGCCCAGAGGGCTGCCATCCACGCAGACGAGGCACCAGTCTTTGACCGGTCCTTCTTTCCGGAGCCAGGAGATGGTTTCCCCCTTTAAGTACCGGATGACACGGTCGTCCTCCCTGTTCCAGGAGATGGTCCGGCGAAATTCATCCGCCTTCAGGGGTCATGGCGAGAGCCTGTCCCGGTTCAAACCGCCTGTTTTTCAGCTCTCCAAGCAGAAGCCCCGTTCTCAGATAACGGAGTTTCCTTTGCCGGAACGAAATCCTCCGGCAGATAGTAGACAGAATCATTTTTTAATCATGATTCTGGAAGGATCAAAAATCACGGTCGATCAGGGGAGAAACTCTGTGAGCTCCGCCGGAAGGGGCGCGCCTTTCTGCTTTGAAGTCCGTTTAAAGGGCGGCTGTCCTGTCACCTCTCGAACCGCCTTTTTTATGCAGCAGCGCCATAAAATGCCCTTCTCCCTTAATCTTATGAGGGAACAGGCGGAGGCAACCGTTAAGCCCGATTCCGTCAGACGCCCCCTTCGAACAGAGGGAGTTTTACCAGCTCATCTCCTCGTGGCGGTTCAGGGATGGCAGATGATCTCCTCATCCTCACAGCGGGGAAAAGGTGCAGGTGGAATAAAAAGCAACAGGCCGCCCGGAGCCAGCATGCGGACTGCCTGGTCCGTGATCTCCTTCTGGATCCTGTCTGTAATCGGCCCGTGCTCTTCGTAGCTTTTTAACCATATCCTCGTCCTTGCGGAACATGCCTTCTCCGGAACACGGCGCGTCAATTAAGATTTTATCAAACCATGGTCCAAATACACCTGCCAGCTTATCAGGCGTCTCGCTGGTGACGCAGATATTGGCGATCCCCCAGAGTTCCAGGTTTTTAAGCAGGGCCTTTGCCCTGGAATTGCTGATATCGTTGGAGATAAGGGCGCCCTTTCCGCCGCCCTGACCCCCAGTTCCGTGCTCTTTCCTCCGGGCGCCGCGCATAAAGTCCAGGACCCGGTCTCCCGGCTCCACGGGCAGCAGCATGGCCGGCGTCATGGCACTGGGCTCCTGCAGGTAATAGAGGCCGGCATAATAGTAAGGATCCTTGGCCGGGCGTTTTGTCCCCTCATAATAAAAAGCCGTTAGGAATCCAGGGCAATCTTCTTTAAATCCCAGGGGACCAGTTCCGGAAATGCTTCCGGCGAGGTCTTTGCCGTATTGACCCGCAGTCCGTACAGCCGCTCCTCGTCAAAGCTTTTTTAGATAGGCGGAAAATTCCTCTTCCCCAGTAAGTCTCGCATTCTGTTTAAGTACTCTTCCGAAAGTTTCAATTCGCTCACGTGTGCAACTCCTGTCTTTCTCTATGGCATGCGTGTCAGAATCATGATCATACACTATGGCAATCTTAATATACTAATAGGAATATTTCAACCGGTATTTCTGCAGATATTTTTAATACCCAGTAGGGATTTGATACTCATTTCATCTTCATGGTCCGTCTTCATATAGATCCCGACATGAAGATGGACCTCAAAATTGCCGGTGGTTCCTTCTACTGTGCTGTACCCGGTGTCGCCCATAAATCCCAGCAGTTCTCCCGCCTTTACGGCATCCCCCTCCTGCCACTCCCCTGCTGTAGCCGTACAAATGGGCGTAATAGAGATAGGCTCCTCCCGGAGCACGGATTCCGATCCGCCACCCGCCTTTCTCCAGCCATCTACTTTTTCCCGACTCCGTCCGACATGGAAACGACGGGATATCCCCGGGGCCGTTCCATACCCATGATGTCACAGCCTTCATGCCGCGTTCCCTCCGTATGTACGCTTATCCATCCAGCCGTTTTCAAACGTGACGGGAGGAGAGGCGGCATTCGTATTTTCGGGATGGGAAAGAACTTTAAATCGCCAGAACCGTCTCATACGCCTGTTTCAGCTTTCGGTATTCCGCTGGTTTCACGGGGCCAGCAGACCGGTCTGTATGGCAGATGGTATCCTTACTGTCAGTCAGGTCGTAATTGTGCTCTATCATCAGGGAGGTTAGAAGATCGTAATCGATGGGACCCGGATTCTGCGATTAAGTTCCCCAGCTTCATCTGCGGGAAATCGTCGCTCTCACAGGTATAGGCGTCCAGCTGGTAATAGGTAGGATTGTTGTAAAGGTAATCGATCATGGTCACATGAAAGAAAGGAAAGAAGCAGGATTAAAAGAAGAATCATCATCATATCGATACAGCCTCATCATATATTTGTATAAAACAATCTATTCAGGTGCTCATGAAAAAATCCTTCTTCCGCTTCTGTTCGGTTGCGGTGCTCTGCATTCTTCTGTTAAGTCCGGCGGCCGCGTCCCAGGGGGCAAAAACGGACTGGTTCTGTGGGCAACGGTAGTACTTCCCACACTCCTGCCGTTTATGATCTGCTCCAATGTCATCGTCGCCCTGGACGCGATTCATATTCTGACATTTCCCTTCCGCGGGTTCCTTCGGAATTTTTTTAAGCTTTCGGACGCAGGAAGCTACATTCTCGTCTCCGGCCTCCTCTGCGGCTATCCCATGGGAGCCAGAAACTGCAGCGATTTTCTCGATGGGGAACGGATCACGAAGGCGGAAGCCAGATACTTATTAAGCATCTGCAACCATCCAGTCCCATGTTTCTTCTGGGCTACGCCGCTTCGAGCTGCCGGGAGCTGTCCCCGTATGGCTGTTAATGGTCTCCGTCTATTTACCGGTATTTATTCTTGCAGGGCTGTCCCGAAAAGTCTATGGGATACAGGCGGTCTCCCCTGTCGCTTCCATATGCCAGGGAGGCACAGCTGACCTTTGACGAAAGTCTGATGGATTCCTGTGAAGTCATGGTGAAGATCGGCGGCTATATCATGCTGTTTTCGATTCTCGTTTTTATATTACGGGTCTTCCGCTCCATAATCCGGCCGGAAAAGCGGCTCTGCTGGGTTTTTGTGGAGATCACAACCGGAATCCCGCGCCATCTCAGGGCAATATCCATCCGGCAATATATTCTCTGGAAGCTTCTTCACAGCGCCCTGGCCGCCGTCATCTTCCGGCTCCTGGGCGTACTGGGCTGATCCTTCCGAAAGTCTAGGCCTCCGGTACAGACGGCTCCTCTTCTTTTTCTGTAATGATCCGCCGGACAGCTCCTTCCGGTTGGAGGAAACGATGTCGTAGCTGGACTGCATGGAGGTCATGAAGGCGTCAAACCGGCCCTGGGCTCCTTCCATGGAATGATTGATGATATTCTGAAGGCTCTTTAACATATCGTCCGTATACTGGATAGAGCCCTGACGGATATTGTTGGCGTCGTTGACGGCGCTGTCGATGATGGCCTGGGCCTGGGCCTGGGCCTGCTCGATCACCTCATTGGCCTGGGCGTATGCCTTCTGCATGATCTCATGCTCGTTAACCAGCTCATTGGTCTGGGCTGTGGCTTCCGCCAGAAGGGCATCTGCCCGGGTGTGGGCATCGGAAAGGATCGCCTCCTGGTTGCTGATGATCTTCTGGTACTGCTTGATCTCATCGGGGATCCTGAGACGCAGCTCCACCAGGAGCTCGTCCAGCTCCTCCTTATTTACGATAATCTTGGTGGTGGACAGCGGCTGGAACTTGCAGCTGTCAATATATTCTTCAATTTCTCCGATTAACTGTTCGATTCTGCTCATATTGCTTCCTTATTCCTTTCCCCGATCTTATTCTGAAATTTCTTATGTACCTCTTCTGCCACCTCGGCTGTCACAAAATTGGAAATATCACCGCCGTAAGCCGCCACCTCCTTGACAGAGCTGGAGCTCAGATACGCATATTTTAAATTGGTGGTCAGAAATACGGTATCGATATCCGGAGCGATCACCCGGTTCAGCTGGGCGATCTGCAGCTCGTATTCAAAATCCGTGATCGCACGAAGCCCCCGGACCAGGGCGTTGGCCCCGCATTCCCTGGCAAACTCCACCGTAAGGCCGCCGAAGGCCTTCACCTCCACGTTGGGAATGTCCTTTGTCGCTTCTTCTAACATTTTAACACGTTCTTCCACGGAAAACAATGGAGTTTTCGCACTGTTATGCAAAACTGCGATCACCAGGTGGTCGAACAGCTGGGACGCCCGGCGGATCACATCCAGATGTCCCAGAGTCACCGGGTCAAAGCTTCCCGGATAAATGGCTTTTTTCATCTCAATTTTCCCTCTTTTTCAAAAATACATGTTTGTTTGTCTTATATTCCTTGGTACGGCTGATCTCATAGCCCAGGGACTCTGCCCAGGAAAAATCTGTATCCAGGGAAGCCTCCGCAATAAGGACCGTGTCACCGTCAGCCAGAGGCGAATCCTGTAAGGCCTCCAGTACCTGGCGTTCCAGATCACAGCCATAGGGCGGATCCATAAATATAAAATCAAAGGCACCATGGTCCCGGCCAAGACGGGAAAGTCCCTCCAGCACGCCGCAGTTTAACACCTTTGCCCCGGATTCCAGCTTTGTGGTCTTCAGATTGTCCCGGATACAGGATACCTGGCGGATCCCATTGTCGATGAATACAGCCTCCGATGCCCCGCGGCTTAAAGCCTCGATGCCGAGAACTCAGCGCCAGTGCGGAAATGATGTTTTTCTGCTTATACGTATCATAAAACAGGATACAGGCAATCAGGCTGTAAAGCATATTTCTGAAAAACAGAACCAGAGACAGCCAGATGGAACCTGCGCGGGTAACATTATTTATCAGACCTGCAGGGTGGGGAAAAAGTCGTAGTGACGGTTATGCTGCCCTCTACAATCACATAGAACAAAAGACCGATCACTGCAGCAGCCAGATAAACGCGGGCAGGCGCAGGCGGCTAAAATGAAGATGTTTTCTTACGACCGCCCTGTTTTTCCGGCCCAATACAGCCAAAGCGCAGTGTAGCCGATCACTGAGGCTGGCAGCATCACATAGATCCACTGCGGTTTTGACAGCGCAAATAGAGCATGTTGCAGATAAATACCATGATAAAGGAAAATACCAGTGCTTTGATAAGCTGTCTGTTTAGCTTTCTTACCTCACAGACAACGTCCATACTCCAATAGTCTTTGGAAATATCGGTAAACTGATACCCTGATTTTTCATAACCATCGATCTGCTCCAGCGTTTTTTCCACATCCGGTGACTTTCCGTCTAAATCCTGTTTCCTGAGTTCTTCACAAACCTCCTTAATTTTTGTCATTCTTACCATCTCCTTTCTGTGTTGGAAATACATTGTTCCATGCAGCTTTCCAGGGACAGAGTCCGGTCTTCCAGCCTTCTGATATCTTCGATGGATACGTTCAGCTTCCGGTACAGTCTGATTCGATGAAGTGTCTTTACGTCATCCGCAGAATATTCCCGGTACTGGTTCTCCGGATTCCGGCACGGCGCGATCAACCCCTCTCTTTCATAAAAACGGATATTCTGACGCGTAATGCCTGTCAGCTGTTCCACATCTTTGATCGTCATCCCTCCGCCTCCTTTCAGTCTCAGAATAAGGGGTATACAGGTATAATGTCAGACTTATGAGATTTTCCTTTATATTTTCTTCCATATGAGCAAATTGAACCTGCATTCCTAATGCGGTAAAAAGGAAACCGCGCTTTTCGTTAAAGTTCCAGACTGTCAGTTCCACTGGAGGCTCCAGACAAGCTGCGGTCTCTTTAACTTTTGCATACAGCATACGCCTATTCCTGACGACGAAAAGATTCCGATACAATAAAAATCTTCTATATACAGAATTTTCTTTTTGCGGGCGCGGGGAATCCGTTTCGGTCAGTTTTGCAAAACAGAGACCTGCTGTTTCATCACCGATGGTTTTGGCAGTAAACAGAAAAAATGAGTCATTTTTCTGCATGGCCCCATATTCTTCCACTGTCAAAAGTTCATCGCATGGATGAAATACATCAGGACGGGCAAATACATGCATTGCGTGCTCTTCAGCGATCAGGCAACAGATTGAGGAGTAATCTTTCGGAACTGCTTTTTCTATACGAAATGGGATAGATTCATGACTGCCTCCCAAATACGTTCTGTACAAGATATTGTGCCTCGCTCATACTCCTTTTTCGACACATAAAGATAGTAACTGTCTCAAAACGGATTCATCCATAAATGCAGTCCCCCAGCGTCCTGCGGCCCCGGCGGCCGCAGGACGGTACAGTCTTCCAGTCATACGGGATATGATTTGCAGCCAGAATATCCTTACACGGTTAAAATCGTTCAGTGAAAATGTAACCAGAACTTCTTTTTTCTGCCAGAATAACATTGCCTGTGTCCTCCTATCACTCTATGGCTCTCCCAGTATTTTTCAATCGATGTCGGACCAGCTGGAAGGCAACGTTCATTCCGCTGTTTATGATAATATCCGCCAGCGGCTTGGTCGGTTCCATCGTACAGGTAGTGCATGGGTTTGACGGTTGTTAAATACTGTTCCACCACGCCCTCGATATCCCGTCCCGCTCCTTGACATCCCGGATCACCCGCCGCAGAATCCGTTCATCCGCGTCCGCCTCCACAAATATCTTGATGTCAAACATATCGCGGAGCCGCTGGTCGGCAAATACCAGATCCCTCCACCAGGATTACCTTTTTCGGTGGACCGTTAAAAACTGATCCGACCGGTTGTGCCGGAATAATCGTACACGGACATTGACGGTTTTCCCGTTCTCAGCCCGGCCAGCTGATCCAGAAGAAGCTCTGTCTCAAAGGCCTCCGGATGGTCATAATTCATCTTTTTTCGTTCGTCGAAGGGAATGCCATCCTGTTTTTTATAGTAATTATCGTGATAAAGGACGGCGATATCATCGTGAAATGCATCCTTTAACCGGTTGGTAAATGTAGATTTTCCTGAACCGGTGCCCCCTGCTATTCCAATTAATACGCTCTTCATAGTTCTATTCCTCCAATGTCTTTTGGTATTTCAAACACTCCAGATCTTCTTTGGTGCATCCCTTTCCGTAACGCGCCTTCTCGTATACCTGATGGTAGATCCCGCAGAGGGAAGGCTCCTCCGGCAAGCCGCTTTTGCTCCAGCTCCTCCGGCGTTTCCGTACGGGAAATACGGTTTCTTCCGGCAAGCCTTCTTAAAATCTCCCGTTTATATGCTCTGCGGATTCTTCCCTCTATCGTAAAATCTCTCCACAGAGGCGTCTCCTTCGTCCGCTGGGCCCCGGCTCTGCTGAACACGGCAAAGAGGCTTTATAAACTCCTTTTCATCCCCGTCTTTCTCGGCTTTAAGAAACGGAGCAGCAGAAAGAACAGCTGTCTGAGCAAAGCGGCGGCGAGAATAACCAGGACTATGACGGAGATGACGGTGACAGCCGCATCCAGAATTTTTGCAAAAAGAGAGGGACCCGCAGCCGCCTCTCCCAACTCGGGCGGAATAAAACTCCCTGCAGGCATGGATTCCACCGGCTCGTTTACTGCTTCCGGAAGAAAATGGGCCAGAAACCGAAGAATGTCGTCAGGACAGACTGAATCCCATGGATCAGCCAGTCTGCGCGGAGTAAGGAGAACACCGCCATAAAAGCACCCGCGGCAGCCAGAAACACCGCCATGTAGACCCCATTTACCAGCTTCATCTGTGATTTCGGATATGATCCGTCGACGGGTGCATGCTTAAAAAGTTGTCACAGGCGTGGAGCTGTAAATGAGCAGAAAGAAAAGGATTGTCAGAAACAATCCCGGCATATCCGGCGGTCATAAGCCGGGAACTTGAATTAAGTATCCTGCGCCATACAGGAAGACGCAGAGGACGGCTGCCATGATATGGATTCCGCTTAAATCAGCGGTAATCCACCGGTTGATCCATTTAAATTTTGTCATAAGGCACCTCCCACTTCATTGCAAGCGCAGCCGGGACAGAGGGAAAGCGTCACCTGTCCTCCGGCCGCGCGGGGCAATCCATAAGGAGCCCGGGCTGTAACGGCAGAATTCCTGGTATGCGGTCTGTAACTCCGGCCGTTTGCAGGATGAGATCATGATATACAGACAGTCTTCCGCTTTTTTCCAGGCTGCATTCCCTCATAAGCGTCTCCCAAAGGAGTCAGGAATGTCGTAGCGGAGGCGGCTGAGCGCCTCCATACACCGGGTGACATGGCTCACTCCCGCTCCGGCCGGAACGAAGATGGTTCCCCGATCAAGGCATCCATTCCGTTGCTGAAAAATCCGGTTGGAATTCCTTCTGAGACAAACGCGCCGATGAAAGATCCGCAGATTGAGACGGCTTCCTCTCTGAGAGCCTCCGACGCCCACGGATAGTCTGAATCCATATTCAGGAACAGAAAGATATTCTGTGTTGCCGTGGACTCGTGAACGTTGACCTTTAAGGCACCGGTTCGGGCCGTGGCCTTCCAGTTGACACTGCGCATGGAGTCGTAGGTCTGATACTCCCGGATTCCTTCAGTTCAAAGGGATCGGTAACCAGTCTGCTTCTCGACAGGCAGGTGCCCATCATCTTCTGAATGGAACATTCAGACGGCCGCAGTCCGCTGCTGCCGGATAGACGTATAAATGAGAATCCAGGGACAGAGTCTCGATGAGATGGCCGGAAAAGAACAGATCGTGGCTTACCAGGTCCAGACTCTTTATTTCGTAATATCCGCGTTTGCGGCAGTAGAACCGCAGCTTTCTCGTGATCTTCTGATAAGGAAAGACGGAGAAGACGTCGTTGCGGTACGTATAGTCGGAGACAGCGGAGTTCTCTCCTGTGACGAATTCCAGTTCTCTGCCGATGCGGAATTTTACCCGCAGAATGGAAAGCGGAAGAAATTTCGCATTGATGACAGTTTCAAGGAGATATGCCTCGCTGCCGCAGACTGCAGGATTGTCCTGAAACGCTGATCCGGCAGTCAGTCCCTTTTTCCAGAACCGCTCGTATAAGACGCGCTGAAGGACATAGAGAAAACAGGCCCCAAGGGCCATGAGGATCAGTTCCATTTATACATTCCACTCCTCTGTAGGTACAAAGACGGTATTTAAAATCTGTTCAATCACCTGGCGGCCCGTGCTTCTTCCGGTCAGAGTCCTGGCGAGAACCAGCCTGTGGGCCAGGACGGGAACGGCCAGCGCCTTTATATCCTCAGGAACCACGTAGTCCCGCCCCTTCACCAGGGCATAGGCCCGGACAGCCCGGTAAAAAGGCGAGGTCGCCGCGCGGGCTGACGCCCCTTCCACTTCTCCGTGCTTTCTGGTAGCGAGAACCAGTTCGACGAGATAATCCATCAGTGCGCGGATGGACGTATACCGCTTCCGCCTCCTTCATCAGCGCCAGCAGTGTCTCCCGGTCACAGACGGCGGTGAGGCTGTCATAGGGATTCTCTCTGCCAAAACGCTCAAGAATCTGCCTCTCCTCCTGCGTCGGGAAGTCCCATGGGAATCTGCATCAGAAAACGGTCTAACTGGGCCTCAGGGAGCGGATACGTCCCCGCTGTCTCGATGGGGTTCTGGGTTGCGATGACGAAAAACGGCTCTTCCAGCTTCTTTGTCTCCCCGTCGATGGTGACCTGATGCTCCTCCATACACTCCAGCAGACTGGACTGTGTCCTGGGCGTGGCCCGGTTGATCTCATCAGCAAGAAGCAGATTCGTAAACACGGGGCCTCTGCGAAAGACGAATTCACCCCTCCTTCTGATTGTAATAGTTGAGACCGGTGATATCAGACGGCAGCAGGTCCGGCGTGAACTGCACCCTCGAAAAGAAAGCTCCATGCTCTTCGCCAGAGATTTTGCCAGAATAGTCTTGCCGGTTCCGGGAACATCCTCCAAAAGTACGTGGCCGCCTGCCAGAATCGCAGAGAGAAGGCAGTCCGTCACCTCTTCTTTTCCAACCAGTACCCGTCCGATATTTGTCTTAATTGCTTCGATCGCTTCTTTCATCCCAGCGCCTCCCACCATAAATTGGATCTGATGATCTTTCCTGTTATTTTATCAAATTAACCGCAGGCATACAAAGAAGAACCGCCTCTTTCCGGATAAAGAGGCGGTCGTTTTTCTGTTTTCCTGTGATTCAGTTAATATGTGGTTCTGCATCCTCGTAAACCACGGACACCGGCTTTAATCGGTTATAGTAATTGGCAAACGTAACCGTCATATACGGATAGACGTAGATGTATGCCAGACCGCAGGTAACACTGCCCAGCAGCATCCAGAAAAAGAATGAGATTTCTAAAATGAAGTATTCCATCTTGTGTCCAGCCATCATCTCCTTGCTCTCGCGGATACACTGCATCATTCCCTTATCGGGATCCTCAACCATGATGAAGATGGCCTGGGAATAACGGTACGCCGCAATGATACCCGGTATAATCAGCAGCAGACACCACAGCATAACAAAATTGAGATCATAAGCGTCAGTCCGATGGCCTTCAGCAGATATTTCAGCGACGAAAACAAATCTCCATAAGACATGGACCCATCCCGGTTCGCCACCTTCAAACAGTAGGAGCTGTAACCAAACTGCAGAATTGTACTGATCAATAAGTAAACAACAAAAAATACAATAGAGGAAACGACGTATGTACTGCATTCTCCTCCGCTGACGGAAGATCCCGACCGAGATATTGCCCCAGAAATCGAGAATAAATTGAACAACAGAATAATAACGAGGATGACTCCCATGATGATGGTAACCACATAGGGGATTTACAGCCGCCTGCCGCATCTTTTTTTTTTGCATCAAATTTTAATTCCTGTCTGTTCATTATGCCCTCCTTAATTGTAAGACAGAGCCGTTATATTTTTAACAACATAAGTTTACCCATTTCAACCATGCTCTGTTAATTTCAACCCTGTATTTACAGATTCAGCTTGTCATAGCTTTTCTCCAAATAAAGGCTGAGTTTTTTCCCAGCTCAATATGCTCCTCTGAGGTGAGTTCCGGATCCTCATCCAACAGCCGGTTGACCTCCTCAGACACCGTCTTTAAGATATTGGCATCGGTAAAGATGTCGGCCAGTTTAAATTCCAGATCACCGCTCTGTCTGAGTCCCGAAGATGTCTCCGGCCCCCGCAGCTTTAAATCCTCGGAGGCGATGTAAAATCCGTCATTGGATTTACTCAATATGGTCAGACGCTCCCTGGTTCCTTCCTGACCGGAACCATCCACGAGAATGCAGTAGGACTGGTGCTTTCCGCGGCCGACACGGCCCCGCAGCTGATGAAGCTGGGCCAGTCCGAAGCGCTCCGCATTTTCAATCATCATAACGGTGGCATTGGGAACGTTGACTCCCTACTTCCACGACTGTGGTGGAGACGAGAATCTTAATCTCCCCTGCGGCAAACCGTTCCATAACCGCGTTTTTTCCCTCGCCTTCATCTTACCGTGAAGATATTCTACTGAAATTCCCGGAAGCGCGCTCTGGAGCTTCTGGGAGTAATCGAGAACATTCTCCGCCTCAATCATCTCACTGGCCTCTACCATAGGACAGATCACGTACGCCTGGCGCCCGGCGGCCACCTCTCCCTTTATAAAGGAGTATGCCGTTTTTCCGGTAGCTGGTGTCTACGACACAGTTCTTAATAGGAAGCCGGTTGGCCGGCAGTTCATCGATAATGGAGATATCGAGGTCGCCGTAATGATAATAGCCAGAGTCCTGGGGATCGGCGTCGCACTCATAACAAGAATGTGGGGCTCATCCCCTTTTTTCCCAGCATCTCGCGCTGGCTGACACCGAAGCGGTGCTGTTCGTCGGTGATGACGAGGGCAAGCTTGTCGTAGACTACCTTCTCCTGTATGAGCGCATGGGTTCCAACGATGATATCGGCTTCATGGGAGGCGATCTTTTCGTAAGCAGTACGCTTCTCCTTTGCCGTCATGGAACCGGTTACCAGCACGACCTGTTTGTCAATGCCATTTTCTTCAAACAGGAGAGCATGGACTCGTAGTGCTGACGCGCAAGAACCTCCGTCGGCACCATCAAGAGCACCCTGAAATCCGTTGCAGGCGGCCTCAGCAGAGCGAGGACGGCGATAATGGTCTTGCCCGGAGCCCACATCTCCCTGAATTAACCGGTTCATCACCTTTTGCCGGTCATATCGCGAAATGACTTCCGTCAGTACTTTGTTTCTGCGCATTGGTCAGCGCGTAGGGGAGATTTTTCACGAGGCTGATCACTTCATCGGATGGCTTCATCGGAAAATGGCTTTCCCGGTCCACACGCCTGTCCTTTAGGCGGCGCACCGCCATGAGAAACAGGAAAAACTCATCGAAAACGAGGCGTTTCTGGCAAAAAGAAGTTCTGTCCGGTCTGTGGGAAAATGAATATGCTCGATGGCAAAATTATATTCTGCCAGTTCATGGCGAATCCGCAAATCCAGGGGCATGTAATCGCGGACCATCTGTCTACCGACAGGGCCTGTTTCACTGCCCGCACAATGGTCTTGTTGGGAAGTCCCTTTGTCTGTCCGTAGATGGGCTGCATGGAGTGGATGACCTCCCCGTAGGCATCTCCCAGAAAGATCTCCGGCTGTTCCATCGTAAGGCGGCCGTTCTTTTAACCACGCGTCCGCGGAATACGGCGCGCATACCGGCCTTTAAGGTGGCGTGCAGATAAGGGGCATATTGTACCAGGTAAGCGTCAGGGAGCCGGTAATGTCCCGGATCATGGTGGTAATCACCTGAATATGGCTGTAACGCTTCACCTCCGCGCTCTTAAACAGCACTCCGGATACCGCCATCACGGTATCCGGCTTCAGCTCGCCGATGGACACCGGCTCCTCGCAGGCGTCGTAGGCCCGGGATAGTATTCAGCAGTTCATCCACGGTTTCAATCCCCAGCTTTGCAAACAGCCTGCCTGTCTTTTCACCGATGCCTTTAAGCTATCAAGCGGTTGTCGATTCATGTTTCCTTCACCATATTTCCCAAAAAGTTCCCGGGCAGATTGTCTGCCCGGGAGCTGTTCATTCTTTTTATTTCTACGCTACGGATATCAGATAATAGTAGATTGGCTGACCGCCCGTGGAGCTCAACTTCACAGTCGCCGAACGACATCCTCTGCCTTTTTAACAGCGCGCCGCCTCCTTCTTTTCATGTCCGCGCCGTAGTAGATGCTAATCAGCTCAGATTCATCGTCCACCATGGATTTCAAGGGGATTAATGGCCGCCGTGCTCGATGGATTTCCCAACCGCCAGCATTCCGTGGTCGCCGATGCCCATGATGTCCCCTCGTGATCTCGATGTTGTCGATCATGGTGTTGCGCACCGCAAGTAATCTGTCCGGTCTTCACCTTGCTCTCCTCGGAAACCATTGCTTTCTCATTCTCTTCCACTGAAAATCCGGTGCGAAATTGATCAGAGCGGTAATTCCCTGCGGGATCGTTCTGGACGGAATTACGATGACATGCTTATCCTTTGTCAAGCTTCTTGGCCTGTTCTGCCGCAAGTATGATGTTCTTGTTATTTGGAAGAATATAAACTGTATCGGCGTTGACCGGTCGATGGCGTTTAACATATCTTCGGTGCTGGGTTCATGGTCTGGCCGCCTTCAATCAGGTAGTCCGCTCCAATTCCTTTGAAGATCTCACCAAGCCGTCGCCGACGGATACGGAGATGAAGCCGTAAGGCTTTCCGGTCCTGCGTTCTTCTTCGTCCGCTTTCTGCTGAGCGGCCAGCTTTTCCCGAATCCTTAATCGCTTTTCCTGATGCTCTTCCCTCATGTTATCAATCTTCATTGCGACAGGAGCCGTAGGTCAGCGCCTTCTGGATCGCAAGTCCCGGATCATTGGTATGGACGTGAACTTTTGACGATATCGTCATCTGAAACGACAACGATGGAATCGCCGATAGACTCTAAATATCCCTTAAATTCATGTTCGTTCTTTTTCAGACAATGGACAGCTTCCATACAATACGATAAACTCTGTGCAGTAACCGAATTTAATCTCATCTACCGCAGCACGGCCTGATACTTTGCCGGCGCTGCCAGACGCCTTCCTCAATGGAATAATCAAGTTCTTTGCCCAGAAGGCAGTCATAGGCGCTCTTTAACGACCTGAACCAGTCCCCTGTCCGCCGGAATCCACTACCCTGCCTGCTTTAAGACCGGAAGCATTTCCGGAGTTCTGACTTAAAACTACATCCGCATGTTTGATCACTTCATCGCAGAAATAAACCAGATCCTCTGTCTCCTGTGCCAGATCAAGCGCTTTGTCTGCCGCACCCTTTGCAACGGTAAGAATCGTTCCCTCTTTGGCTTCATAACGGCTTTGTATGCTGTTTCTACCGCTTTCTGAATGCATCACATAAAACAGAAACATCTGACCTCATCATACCGTTTGATAACTTTGTAGAAACCTCGGAACAGCTGGGATAAAATAACGCCGGAATTACCTCTTGCCCACGAAGGAACCGGAAGAAATTGCTTTTTGCAAGTTCTTTCATTGTCGGATTGGACAACGCACCGACTTCACGTGCTGCTGACATGATCGTCATTGACATGTTTGTACCGGTATCTCCATCCGGAACCGGGAAAACATTCAGTTCATTGATCCATTCTTTCCTCCTTAATCTATCACTCTTACAACCTTCAACGAAGATGTTGATCTTATCTACCGTCATGCCGGTGAACTCTTCTACTTTGTACT